>Ga0308010_1000857_pt1 | contig 18120 bp, 20 predicted proteins | sample Neamet129_FD_202368 | JGI IMG/M metagenome (GOLD analysis project Ga0308010, IMG submission 202368) | Marine microbial communities from water near the shore, Antarctic Ocean - #129 | ecosystem: Environmental > Aquatic > Marine > Unclassified | place: Southern Ocean | collected 2014-07-24 | reverse complement strand
TTACTTCGCTTTTATTCTTTTTATACCCACATTCTATGCTACCTTTTCTTTGTTGCTCATTTTTAGAGCATCCAATTGGGACCTACTTTCATATCTCGTCATGATGCGTCAGTGCGCACATACAAATTACGAGTTTTTTGGTTTCCAGCAGAAGCTAAGTGCACATCGGCAGCTGTTTATGTTGGCTAGTTAAGTATGAAGTTGAAGACGACCTGAATGTTGTCGTTAATTGCCACTGTCAATAATACCGATTGGCGCACGGAGCTGAATTTGCCCCTATTGCAATGCTGCTAGCAGACAAACTCAGGATGTTAGAAGGTGAAGAGCTCTTATCAAGATATGAAGTGGTAAATGTTGCTGCCTTTAGGTGTTTTTCTCTAAATGCGGCACGCGTCTATTCAACCATTCTCCGAGCTTCATTCCTGTTAGTTTCGTGACCGTCACACTTTCAGATTCGACGAGATTGTAGCCCGTAGCTAGCGTAAAGATGGAATCTAGAAACTTGGGACTCCAACAGAACAATGATCTACCAAATTTTGATAAAATATCCAGCACTGAAGAATGACGAAAATTGAAGTAAAATAGAAACAAGACAACCAAATTACTAGGAACAGGTTTATTTTTTAGAGTTGGAAGCGCTTGAAAGCAGTTCTGTATTCATTAAATTCTATCAGAGGCCAAAAAAAACATGAAGAGACAGAAAATATGAAATACGTTTATTGGGTTTTGGGATTATTAGTGGGAATATCAGTCCTACTCATTGGAATTCCTATTGTCGTTTCTGAGCTCGGAGGAGAAGTAGTGACTTTAGAGAGGGCCGAAGAAGATGGCGAGTCGAGCCGGATTCGAATTTGGATTGTTGATAACGATGAAGCATCGTGGATAGAGCATGGAGATTCTGAATCCTATTGGATGGATCACCTGCAGACCTCAAACGGAATAGTTCTAGATCGCGAGGGTCAAACCCAAATTTATGAAGGCACTCTAGATCCTGATTCCCATAACCTCTACCATGACCTACGTAGACAAAAGTATAGCTGGGCTGATCAGGTGATAGAGATGTTGAGTGGCAGACGGGAAAGCTGTGATGGGATCCCGGTTCGACTTCACTTATCCACTGACGCTTAGCATTCAGTTGGATTGATGGCGGCGCATGCGCGTTGCCCGCGTATTAATACGGGCTTTGTACCCGATAAAGAAACTAATTATGAATTTGGAGAAATCTAAAAAGAGAATAGTTAAGAAGGCGAAAATGGGGTTTCAGGGCTATCCAACGATTGAAATCGCCTATTTAGGGCCAAATGCTAACTTGGCAAATGAGGTTCTCCTTGAACTCATTGCTGAAGAAGGGGCGCAGCCACAAACCGAAAGATTTACCACTGCAACTGACATACGAGAGGATGAAACTATCCAATCTGCAATAGTAAAAATGATAGAAAGATCTGGCGCGAAATCAGTTATTCTGAACGAAGGCGTGAAATCTAGCGGCGCAGATTAAGGATATAAAGGATCAGAGAAACTTGATCCAAAATCAAAGTACATGGACCCCTTTGGTCATGCTTTTTCATTGTTCAGACGGTCTGTGTCTTGGGATGCATGCTTGTCTATGGCCTTAATCTATGAGATTTGAGCTTGTACTAAAAGCCGTACTTACTAGGCATGATTTCTACATCTATCGCTGCGGCTCCTGATTCAACTACAATGCCCGCGTTCTATGAAATTAGCGCTAAGGTCAATGGAAGTTCGAGCCTTATTCGAACTTCGAAATCCATAGAATTTGGGAAGCCAATAACTCATGAATTTGGGGAATACCAGCTCTCTATGCTATTCGAGCCTACAGAGACTGACGAATTCACGCTAGCGGCCTCTCTCAACCCGATAGCACCTTCGACTAACGCAATCGTAGCTACGATGCTAAGTGAGTCTTTTATAGGGGAAATCAGTATTTCTATAGTACTTAGGTTATCGGTAATTGAGTAGAATACAACACATAATCAACACACAAGTGCTGCGTGCGCATAATGAGTATTAGAAATGGCTGAGTGTATTAGTTGTAATATTGAAGTTGAGAGCAAAGAAATGGATGCAGGAAATCGACTGCTTCTGAGCTGCAAAAAATGTGGAACTTATGACATTTCTCGGCCTGCAATTAGCAGAGTGAAAAGAAATCGAGCCGATATGCGAAGATTTGTTACCGCGCTCAGCCGGGCGCGCAAAAACAGCAAAATTCTATCGGTAGTGGTGGTGCCTCGACTTGGGATAAAGTTTGACGTTGTTGGCGAAGCTCCATAACAATCAAGTCTATCTAGGAGAGTTTCATGAGAAAGTTAATTGCCTCTATCGCACCATGTATAGCACTAAGCTTTTCACTATTGACTGCTACTGCAGCCTTCTCTCAGGATGCACCCGCTCCCGGAGCAAAGTATGTCGCGCTTGGCAGCTCGTTCGCAGCAGGACCAGGCGTTGCCACTCAATTAGGCACCTGTGGACGCTCGGATCACAATTACTCGCACCTCGTCGCGGCCGAACTGGGCCTCACGCTCACTGATGTGAGCTGCGGCGGTGCGACTATTCCTAATATTGTTAACTCTACTCAACGGGATGCTGCCCCACAGATCGACGCCGTCAGCCGCGATACGGCGCTGGTGACTGTCACTATTGGCGGCAATGATATTCGCTTCACTTCATCGACTTTCGCCTGCGCTGGAAAAGCGCCAGCAGATAACTGTACTGCCAATCTCGACCAGGCAGCCATCAGCGCGTCCGTAAAACAACTTCCCGCTCGACTCGAAGCGATGCTCGATGCTATTCACGCTAAGGCGCCACAGGCCATCGTAGTACTGGTGGCCTATCCTCGAGTCTTCCCGACAGACGCAATAAACTGTCGCGAACTTGAATTGAGTTCCAACGACACTGCCTATCTGGCTGCCCTTGGTCAGAAACTCGAGGCTGCCTTCGTGAGTGCCACATCAGGCCAGCGGAACCTTATAGCTGATGCTTATGTACTAGCCGAAGGCCATGGGCCCTGTGCTACGTCTGAACGTTGGGTCAATGGCGCCCAAGTTGCAAACACAGGCGTTCGCTACCACCCTACGGCCGAAGGACATATTGAGATGGCGCGATTAGTATTGGCGGCTCTAGGAAATAACTCCGAGTAAAAAGACAGGCGACTAGGCGGGTTCCTAATAGTGTAGAAGCGTTACATGTCTCGAGATTTTGATACTAAATTAATGAGAAAATTTTCAATACTATGAACGAAATTATGCCCTCCTATGAGATCGCCGAGCTAATTATCAACGTAACCGGTCAGATGGACTCGCTGTTAACGATAGGGTTCAATTCCACGGCGAGTATGAATGGAATTCCCAGAGCGGCGTGGTGCACTGGACGCATAACGACCCCAATGACCGACATATTAGCGGTTCGCTAAGAAGCAAAAGTCGCAGTTATCAATAATATAGCGGCGATTATGATGTATCCGATACAAGGGCCTCGTTGCCCTCCCTTTGGACAGAGTGAACTTTAACCAGAAGCACGCTGCATACCTCAGTTGCAGACAGTCTCTGAGCACACTAGACAGGCTCATACGTTCCTATTTCCCTCAGTTAATGGTAATTTCTCTTCCTACTTTTAGTTAATCTAATTGTTAGCACTAACCCTATAAGAATAAACGCGCCAAGAGGTATCTATGAAACTCGGCCACAAGACTTTTTCCAAACTTGTAACATCCATCGCCTGCACACTTACATTGGTTTTTTCTGTAAACGCAGTGGCACAGTCGGGAACCTTTAGAGCTAGGTTGTCGCCCATGCCTACCACCCCACAGACGGTTACTACGATAACCGGCGAAGGTGAGGTGATTCTGACACTAGAAGGCAATACACTTAAGGTCACTGGCGATTTCGTCGGCATGAACTCAGCCGCTACCATGGCCCATGTGCACAATGGGCCGCCAGCTCAGCCCGGCCCGGTCGTACATCAGCTCGAGGTGACAAAGATGACTGGAGGTGAGATCAGCGCGGTTCTGGAGCTCACTGACGAACAGGTAATGGCGCTCCATAATAATGAGCTATATATCCAAGTGCATAGCGAAACAAACCCTCCCGGGGAATTGCGTGGTTGGGTTTTTGCCAGAAATTAATCGAGGTTTAGCATGAAAATAATCAATAAGAACACTACTCGCGCACTTTTCACGTCCGCCCTAGTTTTGCTACTCGCAGCCTGCAATGGAGAGAGCACTGTGCCTGCAGACTCTGTCGCTTCGGTGACTTTTAGCTCGCAGGCGGAAGAAGGAGCGACAGCATTCGCCAGCAACTGTGCTGCCTGCCATGGCGCGAGCCTAGAGGGCACTACACTGGGGCCACTACTCTCCGGCAATTCTTTCCTGCAGCGATGGGGCACACAGACTCCAGCCCTGCTATTAAACAATATTCAAGCAAATATGCCTCCAGGTGGCAACGACGGTATAAGCGATGAGGATTACACCAATATCGTCGCGCATATGTTGTCCTTCAACGGCGTTGACACGATTACCGAAGCGCTCACGGCGAGCACAAATTTTGAAATCGCCGACAATATCTCTCAGGTTGTTGCACGGCGCTCACGCCCTGAGCCAGAGCCTCCTCAAGGCATAACCGTCGCCGGCACCGTAGAAAAATTCACCCCGATTACCGATGCCATGCTGGAGAATCCAGATCCAGCCGACTGGCCTATGCACCGCCGTAACTACTACGGCCACAGTTACAGCCCACTGAGCCAAATCAACACTGACAACGTTAAGGGCATGACCCTAGCATGGGTTTGGAACATGTATGAGGGCGATTCGGAACCTGCCCCGTTGGTCTATGGCGGCATCATGTATCTGATTAACCCAGGCAATGTCATCCAGGCTCTGGACGCTGCTACCGGCGAGTTGATCTGGGAGAACTGGGCAGGCCCGGCGAATCGTCAGGACATGCGCAATATCGCTATCTATAACGACAAGATCATTCAAGCTACTACCGATGCACGCTTGATAGCACTCGATGCGCGCACTGGCGAGCAGATCTGGGAGACCGAGGTTGCCGATGCCAGTAAGGGCTTCTCTAATTCCAGTGGACCCATCGTTGCAGACGGCAAGGTCATTCTTGGCCTCGCGGGTTGTGCACGCTACATACCCGAAGACTGCTATATAAGCGCTCACGACGCCAACACTGGCGAGCTTGAGTGGCGCTTCAACACTATAGCCAAAGCGAATGAACCCGGCGGCGATACCTGGGGCGAGCTACCCGATTTATTTCGTGCTGGTGGCGAGACATGGATTACTGGCAGCTACGACCCCGACCTCAAGCTTACCTATTGGGGTACTGCGCAGCAGAAGCCTTGGGTACCTGTTAGTCGTCACCTGACGATCGATGACGTAGGTCTGTTCACAAATTCGACGGTTGCAGTGAGCACCGACACGGGCGAGCTTGATTGGTTCTTCCAACACGTTCCAGCTGAAGCGCTAGATCTAGATGAAGTGTTCGAGCGCATCCTGGTAAATCGTGGCGATGACAAATTAGTGTTCTCGCTAGGCAAGTACGGCATTCTGTGGAAGAACGATAGAGTCTCGGGTGAATTTCAGGACTACAAGGAAACTGTTTTTCAAAATGCCTTCACCGACATCGACGATAAGACTGGACTGGTTACCTATCGAGAAGATATTCAGAATGCGAAGCTAAACGAGTGGACATCAGCCTGTCCAAGCAGCGCTGGCGGCAAGGACTGGCATTCGATGACCTACCATCCGCCTACTGGAACCATGATCGCACCGCTTAGCCAGACCTGTCTGGAGAACGCGGCGCGGGAAGTCGCGTTAGTACAGGGTGGTGGTGGACTAGCTGCTAGCCGCAAATTCTTCGAGATGCCCGGAACGGATGGCAACCTTGGCAAGATCGGTGCCTATAACGTAGATACCATGGAAGAAGTGTGGAGCCATCAGCAACGCGCCTCTTTTCATACGGGCACGATGTCTACCGGCGGCAATCTGGTATTCGTTGGCGATCTGGATCGACGCTTCAAGGCCTTCGATGTAACTACCGGCGAGATCGTTTGGGAAACTAGACTAGGAACGTCTGTGCAAGGCCACCCCGTTTCCTTCGCTGTAGATGGCAAGCAATATATCGCGGTAACGGCAGCGCTTGGTGGAACTAGCCCGCGCGCCGTGCCAGGTGTAATTCTTACTGAGATCAAGTATCCGCGCTCAGGAAATGCAGTCTATGTATTTGCTCTTCCTGACTAGACACGATTAGTCGCCATGAGCAGAGTTCAACGCCTATAACCACAAGGGGTATTGCTAAAAATGAAATTAAGAAATCATGCATTAGGAATACTTGGGTTGGGCCTGCTCGTTGCCTGCGGCGGTGAGAACGAGATTGAAGGAGAGAGTGCAGCCACTTCTGTTGCCAGCTTCAGCTCACAGGCGGAAACTGGAGTCCGGGCTTACTCCGCGAACTGCGCAGCCTGCCATGGTGCTAGTCTCGAAGGCAGCGCGCTAGGCCCGATACTAAGCGGGCAAGCATTTCTTGCAAGTTGGGGGATGCAATCGCCGGGTGACTTCTATAACTACATCAAAGCGAACATGCCTCCGGGTGAGAATGCTGCTATTAGCGATGATGACTATATCAATATCGTTGCTCACGTCATGCGCAGAAGCGGAGTTGCCGACAGCAATCCCCTACTAACAGCAAGTTCTGATTACCCCTTAGCGATCAATATTCCCGGTGCAGCGAATTTGATTGCCCCACCTGAAAGCATTGCACCTACCGGTGTAATCCTTCCTGGCACTGTCGAAAATTTTCAGCCGATCTCCGATACGATGCTCACCAACCCGGCGCCTGGCGACTGGCCGATGTTGCGCCGCAACTATCAGGCCTGGAGCTACAGTCCTCTCGATCAGATCAATGTGGACAACGTGGGTGACCTGCGACTGGAATGGGTCTGGAGTATGCACGATGGCGACTCGGAGCCTTCGCCGCTGGTGTACGACGGTACCATCTATCTGATCAATCCTAGCAACATAATTCAAGCATTGGATGGGAAGACTGGCGAGCTAATCTGGGAGCATCACGCGGGCCCTAAGGATAGCGAGGACATGCGCAACATCGCCATCTATGAGGATAAAATTATTCACGCCACAACCGATGCTCGACTGTTGGCACTCGATGCGCGTACAGGCGAACCGGTATGGGAAACAGCAATCGCCGATGGCAGCAAGGGCTTCGGGAATTCCAGCGGACCTATAGTAGCCGACGGTAAAATCATTCAAGGCCTGTTAGGTTGCTCTCGCTACATCGAGGAAGACTGCTATATAAGCGCGGTAGATGCAGACAACGGTGAGGTGCTATGGCGCTTCAACACCATAGCCGAAAGTGGTGATTCTGGCGGTGATACTTGGGGCAACATAGATGACATATTTCGTGCGGGCGGCGAGACTTGGATTACAGGAAGTTACGATCCTGAGCTAAAAATCACTTATTGGGGAACCGCACAGCAAAAACCTTGGATGCCGGCCAGTCGAAATCTCTCCATCTTCGATACCGGTCTATTCACCAATTCCACCGTAGCCATCAATGTGGATGACGGCTCTCTCGATTGGTTTTTCCAGCACGTGCCCGCCGAGGCGCTGGATCTTGACGAGGTGTTCGAACGTGTCCTGATTGACCGTGAAGATGACAAACTCGTTTTCTCAATCGGCAAGCACGGCATTCTGTGGAAGCACGATAGAGTGAGTGGTGAGTTCATCTCCCATCTGGAGACTATCTTCCAGAACGCGTTCACCAACATAGACTCTGTGACTGGGGCTGTAACCTATCGTGATGACATTGCCAATGCGCAACTGGACGAATGGATAAGCGTTTGCCCGAGCACAGCCGGTGGAAAAGACTGGCACTCTATGACCTATCACGAACCTAGCGCGAATCTGATTATTCCTCTGAGTCAGTCTTGCTTGGAAATATCGGCACGAGAAGTGCCGCTGGTGCAGGGCGCGGGTGGCACAGCGGCAAATCGCCGCTGGTTCGAAATGCCAGGTTCAGACGGTAATATGGGCAAACTCGCAGCATATAACGTAGATTCTATGAAAGAAGTCTGGAGTTACGAACAGCGAGCGGCCTTCTTGACTGGAACTATATCCACAGCGGGAAACCTTGTGTTCGTCGGCGACCTCGATCGGCGCTTCCGAGCCTTCGATGCACGTAATGGTGAGATACTCTGGGAGACACGGCTTGGCACATCAGTGCAGGGCCACCCTGTTAGCTTTGCCATAGACGGCAAGCAGTATATTGCAGTGACTACCGCGATGGGTGCGCGCGGAGTTAGTCCACGAACTGTCCCACGAGTTGTCGCGCCGGATATCAGGCATCCAGGCAACGGCAACGCACTGTATGTTTTTAGTCTTTCGGACTAAGATCAGTTAGCAATCAATTCGAGTAAGCCACGCTCAGATTGAATTATCGCCCTACTAACTTTTTTACAATCCAGCAACAGGAAGTATCACTATGAGTCGTCGTTACGATGAACTAGCAAAAGGACATATTGCCTTTATTAAGCAGCAGAAACTTTTCTTTGTTGGTACCGCGGCAAACGATGGCACCATCAATGTTTCGCCCAAGGGTTGGGACAGCCTGCAAGTGCTTTCATCTAACCGTATCGCGTGGCTAAACATCACCGGAAGCGGGAACGAGACGGCTACTCATCTGGCACAGAATGAACGCATGACGATGATGTTCTGCGCCTTCGACGGCAACCCCAAGATTCTCCGGTTGTACGGAAAAGCAGTCGCCGCTCACCCTCGAGATGAACAATGGGATGAACTGTCGAAACTTTTTGAACCTCATGCCACCGCCAGACAGTATGTTGATTTTACTATTGAGCTAGTGCAAACATCCTGCGGCTTCGGTGTGCCATTCTATGAGTTTACTGGTGCGCGCGATAATATGGATAGATGGCTAGCCTCCCGAGGCGACGAAGGCATCGAGGGATACTGGCGCGAGAAAAACCTAGTTAGCCTAGACGGACTACCTACCCATATTCTAGATGAAAATTATCGATCACCCTCACACGTAGGACACAAATCCAATGAATGATGAAACCGGAAACAGCAGTGAAGAATCAGAAGTAGTTCCCGAGGAAAAGCCTTCCAATATCGGTCGCATAGAGTGGATGGACCTGACGGTTGACGATGCATCGAGCGTACGCAATTTTTATACCTCCGTGGTGGGCTGGTCCAGCAGCGAAGTGGATATGGGTTCCTACAGTGACTTCAATATTAACTTACCAGACACTCAAGATACGATTGCCGGTGTGTGCCATTCTCGTGGCAGCAACGCCAATATTCCCAGCCAGTGGCTAATCTATGTTCGAGTAGAAAACGTTGCCGACAGTGCACAGACATGCAAGAGACTTGGCGGCGAAGTCTTGGACGGGCCTCGAAGAATGGGCGGCAGCAATTTCTGCGTGATCAAAGACCCAGCTGGTGCTGTTATGGCTCTACTCTCGGACTAGCTAGATGCAAACTCTGAAAGGCAAATTCCATTGCGGCGCGGTTGAATTCGAAGTACCCCGCGAGGCGGCCCCCGAAGGCCTCAAGCGCAGCGATTGCTCTCTCTGCACGCCCAAGGGCGCGATCATGGCAACTGCCCTGCTTGCTGAACTTACAGTTACCAAGGGAACCGATAAGTTAAGCCTTTATCAGTGGAGCACCCACATCGCGCGCCAATACTTCTGTAGCATCTATACTGATCATCAACGGCGAAAAAATTCAAACGAATACGGCTACAACGTCGCCTGCATCGACGGCATCAGCATGAGTGTCGAGTTCAGCAACTAGCATTTTTCAATTAGACAAAAGTGAAAGAATAAACATGAGCGGAACAGTAAAAAACATCTTTATAGCAAAAACTCGACGTGAGCAGCCACAACAAATAGAGTCCGCGAAGCTAGAAGCGGGAAAGGGCATCGTCGGCGATCGCTACCACGAGCGTGCACTGGAAATTCTAGCGGTGGGAGACCAAGTGCCAGCGAATCACATAAGCTTGATCTCCAAGGAAGAGCTCACCGGTTTTCTAGAGCGCAACAACGCCGAGATAGACTATGCAGATTTTCGACGCAATGTATTGACCAGCGGTATTGATCTCCGTGGACTGATTGGTAAACAGTTTAAGTTAGGCAGCGCATTGTGTCAGGGCATTGAAGACTGCGATCCCTGCGCCTTTCTTGCCGCCACCGTCCATCGTTCGGTTCTACCAGAACTAAAGGAAAAGGCCGGCCTGCGGGCTATCATTCTAGAAGAAGGCGATTTGAAAGTCGGCGACACAATCACATTAATTGGAGACTAATATGCAACCCTTTAACTCCTTACTAGCCAACCTGAAGACTCGCCCTCACTGGATGAATGCACTGATGCTGTTCTGTGCATATATGACGTTCATCTATTTACCCTGGGATGTTCTCTTAAAACCTCTCTCTGAAGATCAAGAGGTGTGGTTCGGTCTACTCTTTACCGGATGGGCTGCGAAGGCCGGCGGCTTGCTGCACTGGTACGTATATGGCGCCGGCTTCTGGGGATTCTGGAAAATGCGGACGTGGATGTTCCCATGGGCCGCTCTGTACACCGCACAGGTTGCGGTAGGCATGGCCGTTTGGAGCTTTCTCGATGCGCGCGGCGGCGGAGTAACAACTGGCCTGCTGGTTGCCATCCCCTTTCTTGCCTTAGCTGCTGCACTGTGGAGAACGAGCTATTTCAAGTCAGCAGAAGCAAGAGCTGAAATCGTCGGATCACTATGAAACCTCTAGTCCGAATTATCGCTGCCTTCATCTCAATAGTTTTTGGCAGTGTTGCCATAGCACAGACTGATGAGCCTTACATCTACATACTCGGTGTTACACAAGATGCCGGCTATCCACAGATAGGTTGTTATGCTGAACATTGCCTGGCTGGCTGGATTGACCCTAGCTTACGTAGAGGAGCAACTTCGATTGCAGTTATAAACCCAGACTCTGGAGAGAAATTTCTCTTCGAGGCTACTCCTAATCTTCCACCACAGTTGTACGCATTAGACCTAGAAGCACCCAATGAACACTTTCAACTTGCCGGCGTTTTTCTCACCCATGCCCATATCGGACACTATGCTGGCTTGATGTTCTTCGGACACGAGGCGATGTCAGCTTCCAATCAACCTGTCTACGCCATGCCGCGCATGCGTGGCTTTCTAGAGAACAATGGTCCATGGAGCCAGTTAATAGAGTTCGAGAATATTCGGCTTGAGACGCTACAGAACACACAGGCAGAGAGCTTTAGCGGAGTCGACGTTACCCCTTTTCTCGTTCCGCATAGAGACGAGTTTTCCGAGACGGTGGGCTATGAGATATCAGGACCGAATAAGAAAGCCGTATTCATTCCAGATATCAATAAGTGGTCGGAATGGGATACAGACCTCGCCGAACTCGTGAGATCTGTGGACTATGCTCTGATCGATGCGACTTTCTACGACGATTTTGAATTGCCCGGTCGCGACATGTCACAGGTTCCGCATCCCTTCGTTTCGGAAAGCATGCGTGCGCTCAGCGATCTATCAAATGAGGACCGCGCGAAAGTTTGGTTCATACATTTTAATCATACGAACCCCCTGCTGAATGCCGAGAGTGACGAGAGTAAATTTGTTAGATCGCAGGGGTTCAATGTTGCAGCCGAAGGCGTGCGACTTCCGCTGTGACAGCAAATCTGCGGTGCGCCACTTAGGAATTTCGCAGTTTCTCCAGCTCTTCCCAGCGTTCATAAGCTTTCTCTAGCTGGTTCTGCACATCCGCCACCTGCTTCAGTGTTTCCTCTACAGATTTTCCGCCGTCGTCCTGATTGTCGTAGAACTCAGGTTTCGACATGTGCTGCTCTAACTCTGACTGACTTATCTCAAACGCTTCTATCTTTGCAGGCAACGCCTCGAGTTCGCGTTGGTCCTTGTAGGAGAGTTTCTTGCTCGGCGCATTTTTCCCCTCGATAATTTGTTCTACTGATTTTGTTTTAGATTTTCCGCTTGCCTGCTCGCTGGACTCGAAACTAAACAAACTGTTCCCTTTACGCGCCCAGTCGCTGTAGCCGCCGACATATTCACCGATCTTCCCATCACCTTCGAACACCATGAGGCTAGTAACCACGTTGTCCATGAACTGCCTATCGTGACTGACAAGCAATACAGTTCCGTCGAACTTCAATAGTATGTCTTCTAGCAGCTCCAGAGTCTCGATATCTAGATCGTTGGTCGGTTCGTCTAATACCAGAATGTTAGCTGGTCGGCTAAACACCTTCGCGAGTATCGCCCGGTTCTGTTCACCACCGGAGAGTGCTTTGGCCGGTGTACGAATCCTGTCTGGTGCAAAGAGAAAGTCGCCGAGATAGCTGATCACATGCTTGTTTTGGCCATTGATCTCGATGTAGTCCGAACCGCCGCTCACGTTATCGATCAGGTTCTTTTCCATGTCGAGGTGTTCGCGTAACTGATCGAAGTAGGCGACTTCTAATTTTGATCCGAGTTTTACAGAGCCTTCCTGAGCAGTCAGTTTACCCAGCAGAATCTTCAGCAGCGTCGACTTGCCCGCACCGTTCGCACCAACGATACCGATACGGTCGCCACGCATCACTGTAGTAGAAAAATTCTTGATAACAGGCCGCTCATCAAAACTGTGGCTGATGTCTTCCAACTCCGCCACTATCTTTCCTGAACTCTCAGTGGTGTTCAGCTTGAACTTCGCACTTCCCTCAAGCTCTCTGCGCGCGCCCCTCTCAAGTCGCAATGCCTCTAACGCACGAACCCTACCCTCGTTGCGCGTGCGTCTTGCCTTAATGCCTTGCCGGATCCAGACTTCTTCTTCAGCCAGTTTCTTATCGAATAATTTGTTCGCTCTCTCTTCGCTGGCAAGCTGCTGCTCGCGAAAATCTAGGAATTTCTGAAACGTTCCTTCGAATTCGTACAGGTGTCCTCTATCGATCTCTACAATCTTGTTAACAACATTCTGCAGGAAGGTTCTGTCGTGAGTAACGAGCAAGACCGCGCCGTTATATTCCTGCAGTTGCTTCTCTAGCCATTCTATCGCCGGCACGTCGAGGTGATTAGTCGGCTCATCGAGAAGCAAAAATTCTGGCTCTCTTACCAGTGCGCGCGCCAAGGCTACGCGCTTGCGCCAACCACCAGATAACTCCGACATGAGTTTGTCCGCAGGCAATTGAAGTTGCGTAATGACTGTGTCTACTTTTTGTCCTAGGCTCCAACCCTGCTTCGCTTCCAGCTCACCCTGGACGCGCTCGAGTTTTGCCATGTCGGCATTCTCGTAGTCGGCAATCATGTGATGGTACTGCTTTAGGAGCTCGCCCACTTCAGAGAGGCCACCCGCTACCATGTCATAGACAGACTGCTCGTCAGCTTCGGGTAGTGACTGCTCTAGCCACGCGACCTCTACTCCGGGCCTAAGCCAGCGCTCGCCGCTGTCGGGCTGCATCGAACCGGCGATGACCTTCATGAAGGTGGTTTTGCCAGCGCCATTACGGCCTAACAATCCAATCTTACTGCCCTTCTTCAGCGTGAAATCGACTTCATCGAGAAGGATATGAGTACCAAAATTGAGAGCAACTTTATCGAGACGAACTAGAGGCATGGAATAATTACTTAGGTGAAATGCTGATGACTGCTGGGCCGTCATTCTACCCTAACGATCGTCGAAAAAGTGACCAATTACGAGTCCTTCTACGGCATTTAGAGAAACACGAAATAGTGTAAGTAATTAGTCAATTTCACCATCTAGTAATTGGATATCATCGAATGCAAGCTATTTTAGCTAGCTATTTCAATACCTTAACTATTGGTACGGATGCTGCCGTGATTACAGAACAGCTGATAAAGAGTGATGGAAGAAATTTAGCTGCGGAGGTAGAGTCGTGTCCGTATTCAAAAAAATCGTAGAAAGCGCGCTGGTTTCAATATCTATTTCGTCACCCGCGTCGTTAAGGAAGCAGTGCGCCGCAGTAAGAATCCAAGTCGGAGATATAAGGCTAGCATCACAGCATTGCTCACCAGTGCCATAGGCAAGATAAGCAATCCAACGAAAGGTCGAAATCGAACTCTCAGCATCGCCAATAATGGCGGAAGTATCCGATGCTTTAAAATTGTTGCTACTATCACCTGTTGCAAATGCCGTGCCCACTACAGAGATAAATAGCAGAGTCGGGAATAGGGGTTTGAGTGTTGATCTAATGGCGGATTTCCCTTATTAACGATTCTTGTTAGTGTGCAGTGCATTCGCTGCAAGCCCTAACTCAGCTTCTGCCAAGTATTGCCTCCAGCATTCGAGCTAACTGCTTTCTCGATAAACTGCATGCCGCGTAAGCCATCGGCTACTCCGGGGACTAGCATTGCGTCGGAATCACACTCTAGGTTGTTCTTGCGCGCATTCAATTGCTCGGCGATATCTCGATAAAGTGTAGCAAAGGCTTCTAGGAAACCCTCTGGATGCCCTGCAGGTAGGCGCGTCAGATAGCCAGCTCCCCCAGGGATGCTAGCGCTAGCTCTAGATAGTATTTCCTTGTTACCACCGAGAGTTGTGAAGCTCAGGTAATTAGGGTTCTCCTGCGACCAGTCGATGCCAGCCTTGTCACCATAGAGTCGAATGCGTAGCGCGTTCTCGTTACCGGTTGCTATCTGGCTGGACCATAGGCTGCCTTTGGCGCCATTGTCGAAGCGTAGGAGGATATTGGCGTTGTCATCCAACTTACGCTGGCCCACGAATGAGTTCAGATCGGCAAGCAGTTCAGTTGTCTTCAAGCCGCTGACGAATTCCGCGAGATGAAACGCATGGGTTCCAATATCACCTATGCAGCCTCCCGCGCCTGCTTTCTCGGGATCGGTTCGCCATGCTGCCTGCTTTTGATCGTCGTCTTCGATGTTAGTAGCCAGCCAATCTTGCGGATACTCAACCTGCACGATACGAAGATCGCCAAGCCTGCCTTGTGCTACGAGCTGCCGCGCCAATCTAACCATGGGATAGGCGCTGTAGTTATAGGTGACGGCGAACAAGAGCCCGCTAGCATTTGCCAATTCGGCCAACTCTTTGGCTTGAGCGAGGGTCGCCGTAAGAGGCTTATCGCAGATGACGTGAATTCCCGCACGCAACATCGCACTAGCAGCAGGGTAATGCAGATGATTAGGGGTGACGATGGTGGCGACTTCTATGCCGTCTTCTCTTGCGGCCTCGGCCACAGCCATGTCTTCGAAACTTTCGTAACTGCGATCGGCATCTATGCCTAATTCTATCGCCGATGCGACCGCTCTTGTCGAGTCGCTGCTGAGTGCGCCTGCTAGCAATTCGTATCTATCATCCAGCCTCGCGGCTATACGATGTACCTCGCCAATGAAGGCGCCCTGTCCGCCGCCCACCATACCGAGTTTAAGCTTAGGCTGAACTGAAGTATTGTCCGTCATGGTGTAATCCGTATTCAGGGCTAGTCGATTCCTAGAATTCTTTTATTAGCCGCATCATCGCTGCCGCCATCTGCAAAGTCATCAAAGGCCTTGTCGGTAACGTGAATAATATGATCACGAATGAACTCGGCGCCCTCTGAAGCCCCGTCTTCGGGGTGCTTGAGGCAGCACTCCCATTCCAATACAGCCCAGCCTTCGAAATCCATAGCAGCTAGTTTTGAGAACATGGCCTTGAAATCTACCTGACCATCACCGAGCGAGCGAAATCTTCCTGCGCGATCTACCCAACTCTGATATCCACCATAGACTCCTTGTTTGGCAGTCGGGTTGAATTCCGCGTCCTTAATATGGACCATCTTTATCCGATCCTGATAAGCATCCATGAACCCTAGATAGTCCAACTGCTGCAAGACCATGTGGCTTGGATCGTAGAGAATATTGCAGCGCGGATGATTATTCACTCTCTCGAGAAACATCTCGAAAGTGATGCCGTCGTGTAGATCTTCGCCGGGGTGAATCTCATAACACACGTTTACGCCGGCATCGTCAAATGCATTCAGTATTGGGAGCCAGCGTTTGGCGAGCTCATCGAATGCAGTCTCGATCAAGCCAGCAGGCCGCTGCGGCCAAGGATAGAAGTAAGGCCAGGCGAGCGCACCAGGAAACGTAGCATGATCGGTGAGACCGAGATTCTTGGAAGCCTTTGCCGCCAATAGCATCTGCTCAGCTGCCCATTGCTGCCGCGCTTTTGGATTGCCTCTGACATGTTCGGCAGCGAAACCGTCGAACATTTCGTCGTAGGCTGGATGCACTGCTACCAACTGTCCTTGAAGGTGAGTGGATAACTCTGTGATCTCCACGCTGTGCGTGGCGAGAGTGCCCTTCACCTCGTCACAGTAATCTACACTCTGGGCTGCAGTTGCCAAGTCGAATAGGCGTTCGTCCCAGCTGGGAATTTGCACTCCCTTGAATCCACAATCGGCTGCCCAGGAGCCAATTGCATCAAGTGAGTTGAAAGGTGATTCATCGTCTGCGAATTGCGCCAGAAAAACGGCTGGGCCTTTTATCGTTTTCATAGGTTGCTTTCACTATCTCTTCACTAGTATTACAGAATTAAATCCGTAGGCCGCCTATCTTTAGAACGGCGAATCAGGAAAGTAATAATCAGCAGCATTCTCTTGAGTGATAAGAGGAGAGCCGAGAATGTATTCGCCGCTGACTGGAATCTGCGAGGTGAACTTCAATACTGTTAGCTCCATTGCAGTCTCGATCATGGCCGGCGGATACAGCACATCAACTGGAGTTAGTTCATCACCTTCCATAACACGCTTCACCATATCTTTCATGCCTCCGCCGCCAACGATAAAGAGATCGTCTTGACGCCTTGCCTGACGTACCGCCTGAATCACACCGATAGCAATATCGTCATCCTGCGCCCAGACCGCATCGATCTTCGGAAAGCGTGCAAGAAAGTCCTGCATTACGCTGAAGCCATCATCTCGGTTCCAGTTTGCGAATTTGTGGTCCAGTACGTTAATGTTACTGCCTTCTAGTTCCGCCATGAACCCGTCGAAGCGCTGAGTATCAATTACAGTAGGAATCCCACGCAGCACGACGATTTCGCCAGTATTGTCCAGTGTTTCCTTTATGTACTGAGCAGACACACGGCCCATTTCTGCATTGTTGCCCGCCACATAGACGTCGGCGATACCCTCTTCGCTCAACCCTCTATCGACGACAGTTACGAATACACCGCGGCGCTTAACGTTGCGGACCGGCCCCGTGAGAGGCGCTGATTCGAAAGGTAGAATTACCAGGGCATCGATATTATGGATCGCTACCAAGTCTTCCAAATCGTTTGCCTGCTCGGAAGCGCTGTTTGCCGTTACGAGGACAATCTTCAGGTCGGGGTTTTTAGCTTCCAGACGTGCCTTGGATTGCTCTGCATGGAAATTCAGCCCCCCGGCCCAGCCATGAGTCGCCGAAGGTATCGAGACGCCGATTGTAACGGATTGGGCAAATGAGCCCGACGCAATACTCAGCAGAAAGATTGCAAGCAAGATGCGGCTTTTAGATAACAAGTTGGATGACATGGATGCTTCCTTCTAATTCTTTGTAGAGTGCGAACCCCGGCCTCTAGCTGGCGCGCGGTACTCAGTATAGCGAATCATAGGATTTCTGCTACTCGGTTGAACTGCGACAAACTGTCTACAAAAATATTTGTGCTTTTATGTCCCTATTTCCACTCGAAGCGCACGCGAACCCTTGATTTGGTGATACCCTTAGCGCCGTTTCAGAAATGACAATCCTTGCTATTCAGAAGCCTCCGACGACAAGCCTGTTAGTAAGTGCAGATTCCAGGTTGCCATTTCTCCTCGACTACACCCTTTGAGAATCATGTCCTATGAAAGATCTCACCCAAGGTTCACCAACCAAGACAATTCTAGCTATGGCTACTCCGGTAGCTGCGGGAATGATTTTTCAGACACTGTATTTACTCGTAGACCTCTACTTCGTCGCAGCACTGGGAGAGGACTCGGTTGCCGGGGTTGGTACAGCGGGCACACTATTATTCATGATCATGGCATTGACGCAGGTTTTAGGCGTCAGTGCGGTTGCCCTAATTTCTCAG
>Ga0308010_1000851_pt1 | contig 18251 bp, 19 predicted proteins | sample Neamet129_FD_202368 | JGI IMG/M metagenome (GOLD analysis project Ga0308010, IMG submission 202368) | Marine microbial communities from water near the shore, Antarctic Ocean - #129 | ecosystem: Environmental > Aquatic > Marine > Unclassified | place: Southern Ocean | collected 2014-07-24 | reverse complement strand
GTTTTGCAATTAGGAAAGAGCTCTAGCAGTTTATTAATATTGTGTTGGGTGATGTCTGGGCTGTGCATTTTGAGCTTATCCATATGTGTTTTAATCCTTTAAATTTGTTTCCTGGAGGCATTCAGTCAATGCGCTATTGAGGCCTTTGTAGCTGTTGCCCTGTAAGCCAATGGAAAAGTGGTATAGCATGCCTAAGTATTCGTACTAATATTGTATTATGAGGTAATTTTTACATAAAATAGCCTGTCATACTATAAACAACCCAGTTTTTAATCAGATGGCTTTTAAAAGGCCCTAAACTTCCAACATAAAGGTGACAGGCCCGTCATTGGTAAGGCTCACTTGCATGTCAGCGCCAAACTGGCCTGTGGCCACGGTGATCTTTTGTTTTGCTTGGGCCACAAAGTAATCATACATTTGCTCTCCAAGGGCTGGAGATGCACCATTAGAAAACCCAGGCCTTAGGCCTTTTTTAGTGTCTGCTACTAAGGTGAACTGGCTTACTATGAGTATATTGCCCCCCACTTGTTGCACGTTGTGATTCATTTTGCCGTTTTCATCACTAAAAAAACGATAGTGCAGCACTTTATGTAACAGCTGATCAGCCTTGGCTTGGTCGTCACCTTTATCAACCCCCAACAAAAGCATAATGCCATGATCAATCTGGCCAACACATTGGCCATCTACTTCTACTTTAGCTTGGGTCACTCGCTGCATTAGGGCTTTCATGATTGATCATCCACGCCATGGTGGCGACTATAGCCATTGATGCTAGGGCTAGACCAGCCTGCTAGCGCTTCTTGCCTTGGCTGATATATTTCTACCTTGAGTGGGTAGCACTTAGATGTATCACTGGAGTGCTCGCTACTACAATCGCCACCCGGGCAGGCTGATAAAGCGCCTAGCAAGTCTATCTCTGCAAACATGGCTAAATGGTCCCCAGGCCTTACGGGGCTTGCTTTCATAAAATATTGGTGGGTATCTTGGGTAAAGCCTGTGCACATAAACACATTAAGCACGTCGTGCACCATAGCTTCTGCGGTGTTAAGAGGCAGCGCAGTGTGGGCCAACATCGCCCGCGTAAGGTTGGAGTGGCAGCAGTGGTGGTATTCGTCCTGCCCTAAGGCCTCATTGGTATAAGGGTCGCAACGGGTGCCAATCACATCATGCACACTGCCCCCAAAGCTATCCCAGCCATACCAATCTAGCGTGTCATCAATCACCGTAGCCATGGGCCTAAGGTAGGGCAGGTTGCTCCATAATCTGTCACCAGTGCTCACATGAGTGCCGTGCAAAGCCCGTGTTTTACCACTAAAAAACCGTTCGTTTAAATTATCTTTGTGCCATAGATTTAGGTCCCCTACTTGGGGGCCTTCCACACTCACAATACGAAATACATGGCCCTTTGGCACCACAAAGCTACGGGCATCTCTGGGCGGTATTATAATGCTGTCGACAAGCGTCATGCCTTTTTGTAAATTGCTATAAAAAGCCTTGTCATAGGCAGGCAGCGTGTCGTTGGGGTAACACACCAGAGGCTCTATATCTAAGCGCTGCTGAGCGTCTGCTGGTGGGGCATAGTGAGGTGTGTTTTTCATAGTGTGGCCTTTGTGAATATATTAATTGGCGCAGTTAGCTTTGGCTAGCTACCACCAAGCCAATACCCTGCCATTGCCTATAATAATAAGCAGGCAAGTGGCCACATGTAACACCACCCAAAATGTTCGAAATGCGAGGGCTTTTTTTACATCAGTTTGAGCGATAGGTAAAAACTCTGGCTTATCATCGTCATCTATACCAATGGGCATACCCACTGTTCTTGCCCATACTTTTAAAAATCGTCTTTGACCGCTCATAGTTGTAATTTCTGTGGTTAATTTTAAAACATAAGCTATGTTTAGCTTGGTATATGCTCGCAAGTTTACATACACAAGCACTCACATGAAAGACCTGCAACCTTAGGCCTTAAATCTGGCTTTAATTCATCTATTAGATTATACTTATATAAAGAAATCACAGGGACAATAACATGACCAAGAAGAAATCTAACTTAATGGCATTTTTAAGTTATTCACAAAGTGTGCTTGCTGGCCTTATAGGCATTCAATCCAATGAAAAACGCGAAGAAGACTTTAAGTCTGGCTTAGAGCGCATGATTTATGTGGGTTTAGGCACCTTGGTATTGTTTGTCATTATTGTAGTGTCTGCCGTTAAGATAGCCTTACCAGGCTAAACACCCTGCTATATTTTGCAAACATTCTTAACGCATTGTTTGCATAAAGTTGTCATAGATTTGCTTTGCACAGCTAAGGCATTGGCTCATGGTTTTATCGGCACTATGTTTAAGACCAATTAATGCACCCTGGCCAAGTGTGCTTTCTAAAGCTTGGGCATAAGCAGGGATAGCACCCCAGTTATCCACCGTGTCTGGCTCTATTTCAACATGATATTGCATAGACCAAGCGTTAGTCCCTATTCTCATCGCTTGAATAGCGCACACATCAGATTTAGCTAAAATTACTGCATTGTCTGGCGCTTGCGCTACTCTAACTGAGTGCCATTGCAGGCATTTTTGTTTGTGGGCTGTGCCTGCAAAGAGCGCGTCAGTTTTGCCTTGATCGGTCAATTCAATCTCAAGCACCCCGATTTCTGGAATAGCTTGCGGCCCACAGGTGCCCCCTAGCGCATCAGCAAGCAACTGATGCCCAAGACATAAGCCTAAATAGGGCTTCTGTAAATCTTTAACCCAGTGCCTAATGGCGGCCTTTTCAGCCACAAGCCATGGGTTTTCTTCAATATCCCACACGTCCATTGGGCCACCCATCACCCACAGCGCGTCATAATTATCAAAGCTTGGTATTTTATCTCCACGATGCAGATATATTGCATCCCACTGCACACCATCATCCGCTAAAAACTGCCTCAAAGACCCTGGATGTTCACAATCAATGTGTTGAAACACTAGTATGCGCATTACTAAAACTCCTACTTTAAGTTTACTAACCTACCTTTTCATCAGCTACACCAATACTTAGCAGCATGGCGTGTGGCCTTTATAAGATTATCCACAATGCCTGGCTCTTGCTGTGAATGGCCTGCATCTCGCACTATCTTTAATTGGCATTCTTGCCAAGCCTCATGCACTTCAAAAGCCTGCTCAGATGGGCAAATCATGTCGTAGCGCCCATGCACTATAATCCCTGGCAAATGACTGATTTTATACATGTTTTTCAATAGTTGATCTGGTTCAAAGAAGCACTTATTGACAAAGTAATGGCACTCAATGCGAGCTAACGCTAGGGCAAAATGGCCATCTGCAAAGCCGCTAACCAAATGTGGATTAGGATCTAAGGTGGCAATACTAGCTTCCCATGTGGCCCATGCTTTGGCTGCGGCAAAGCGTTTTAGCTCATCTTTGCCACATAACAATTGGTAATATCGATTAACCATTTGCTTAGTGGCTTGCCCATCAGTGCCTAGTAGCGGCTTTTCAAAAACCTTCCAATAGTCTGGAAACATGCGGCTAGCCCCTGAAGCTTCATAGATCCAATCCACATCTTTTTGGCGGCCTAAAAAAATGCCCCTTAATATAAGCCCCAACACCTGTGATGGGTGGGCCTGAGCATAAGCCAAAGCCAATGTAGAGCCCCAAGAGCCACCAAACAAAAGCCACTTAGATATGCCTAGCTCTAGCCGCAACAGCTCAAAATCACTAATTAAGTGCTGTGTAGTATTGGCTTCCAAGCTGGCATGGGGCAACGAACGCCCAGCACCTCGCTGGTCCATTAGAATAATGTGATAGTCATTGGGGTCAAAAAATTGCCTCGACGAAGCGCCACAGCCACCACCTGGCCCACCATGCATTACCGCCACAGGAATACCGTCGGGGTTGCCACACAGCGCTACATAAAGGCTGTGGCCATCAGATACAGGCAAAAAAAACTCTCTGTAAGATTTGAGTTCTGGGTAAAGTTGTTGCATGGTGTTAACTCAATAATAAAAATAGTTGTCAATAATGACCCAATTTACACCTTACTGGTGGCAAGATCAGCCCCAACATCGTAACACCCAAACGCTGCCAACCAAAGCCGACTGTGTGATTGTGGGTGCAGGCTTTACTGGCTTAAGTGCAGCGCTTACTTTAGCGCAAGCTGGCCGTACCGTGGTTGTGCTAGACAGCCAAGCTATCGGTTTTGGAGCCAGCACTCGCAATGGCGGCATGTTGGGCTCTGGCCACAAGGTGTCTGTAACAGATGCAAAGCAGCATTATGGCAAGGCCATTGCTGATCAATTGCATTGCGAAGCCAATGCCTCCCTAGCCTATACCAAGGGGCTGATTAATGAGCACAATATAGACTGCGACCTGCAAGCATGTGGGCGCTTGCGCACTGCATGGACGCCTACTGATTTTACTGCCATGCAAAATGCCAATGCAGATCTACAAACAATACAGCCCTTTTCTGCTCGCATGGTAACCCCCGATGAAATGCCTAAGCACATTCAAACGGAGTTATATTTTGGTGGTTTATTGTATCAACAACATGCCAGTGTGCAGCCCAAAAAATTACATCATGGGCTACTAGAGCTTGCCCTAAACGCAGGCGTGCAGGTGTTTGGTGAGCACTCAGCAAATAGTGTGAAAGCTAAACTAGATGGCTTTTGTGTGAGCACACAAGGTGCACAGATACATTGCCAACAAGTGCTGATGGCAACCAACGGCTACACACAGCCTAAGGTGTCATGGTTTCTTGCAAAACGGGTGATGCCGGTGCCAAGTTTCATTATTGTCACCCAAGAGTTAGGCAAAGATGTGGTGCAGGCTTTATTGCCAGGTGGCCATTGTATGGTAGAAACCCGACAGCGGTTTTGTTACTACCGTGCCACACCCTGTGGCAAACGCATTATGCTAGGCTCCCGCGCAGCCTTACATGCCATCACACCACAACAAGCGCTACCCACCCTAAAAGCTAAATTAACAGAAATATTTCCTAGCCTAAAGGACACTCCAATCAGCCACTGCTGGACAGGATTTACTGGCTTTAGCTTTAGCAAATTGCCTAGTATAGGGTGCCACAATGGCATTCATCATGCCATGGGCTACAGTGGCAACGGCGTGGCTATGGCGCCTTATTTGGGCCACAAAGCAGCCCTAAAAATGCTCCAGCCTGATCAAACACATTCGGTGTTTGAGCAAACCCCCTTACAAAGCCGCATTTACCATCATGGCTACCCTTGGTACATGATGGCTGCGAGTGCCTGGTATCGCCTTAGCGACTGGCGTGATGATAGACGCAGGCTTAAAGCACTAGGCCAAGACCAAGGTAAATAATTGCTTAGCTTTGCAGCAAACCCACTCCCTAATTCACCCTATGGCGACTATGAATACACCTAGGCCGCACCCAAGCAACCTGTCGCCTGATAAACGTATTATTCTGCACAATATAAGCCTACAATAGTAACAAATGAGTGGTTCTGCTTGGTGAACGGGCAGTTAAATGGGAAGCGTGGACAAGATTACGGCAAACCGGTCTTGAGCCAACACTGCCCCCGCAACGGTTAATCGCTAGGCGATTTAGTCCGATACCAGCCTCTCAACATATAATCAAGAAACCTAATAATGTGCAGCTTTGCACACTAGATTTCACAACAATCGTGCGGTGGGTGCGATGGATATTTTCTATGCTCAAATCAAATTTCCCTTTTACTGCGGTGGTAGGCCAAGCACCTGTTAAGCTGGCTCTAACCCTTTTGGCGATAGATCCTGCCATTGGTGGTGTGCTGGTAAGTGGCCCCCGTGGAAGCGCAAAATCTACCTTAGCTCGCAGCTTAGCAGACCTAAACATTGCCAACCTAAGCAAAATGGTTACCTTACCTTTGGGTGCCAGCGAAGAGATGGTCACAGGCACTATAGACCTACAAAAAGTGCTGGGTGAACAGCAAGTGAATTTTGCACCTGGGCTGTTGAGTAAAGCCCATAATGGCTTGCTCTACGTAGATGAAGTGAACCTGCTGCCAGATGCTCTAGTAGACTTGCTATTAGATGCTGCCGCCAGCGGCGTAAACCACATAGAACGAGACGGTATCAGCCACCAGCATGATGCGCAATTCACCCTAATGGGCACCATGAACCCCGACGAAGGTGAGCTACGCCCGCAGCTTTTAGACCGCTTTGGCTTTGGTGTGGCCCTAGAAAACAATTACACCGCCCTTGAGCGAGTGGAAATTGTGCGCCGCCGTCAAAGCTTTGACGCCAACCCTAGCGCTTTTTTAGCTGCTTATGCAGGCCAACAACAGGCTTTGCGCACCCAGATCCAACACGCCCAAGCCCAGCTTCCCTTAGTGAGTGCTAGTGATGAAATGCGCCTGCAAATTGCTCAGCGCTGTGTGGACGCGGCCGTAGATGGCGTGCGTGGCGATTTGGTGTGGCTACGTGCTGCCCAAGCACATGCAGCCCTGCAACAAGCAAACACTGTAACCATAGAAAACATTGATGCCGTGGAAGAGCTGGTATTAATGCATCGCCGCAACCATGACGCCCCCAGCACGCCTAATTCACCAGACTCGCCTAACCAGCCGCCACCTGCTAGCCCGCCCCCTTTTGAGCGCCCAAACCACAGCAAACCACAAGCAGAGCAAGACTGGGGGCAAATGCCACCCACCACCCAAACCACAGGTCAGATGCGACATATAGCTGATAGTAACGCCAGCCCAGCCACTCAAACAGCAGCTTCAAGCTCCATGGCAAGTGCGAGCAAAGGCTTACATGGGCAAGGCAATGGCAGGGCCACTAAAGCCTGGTCTAAGCGTATTAACTGGTTTTCAAGTTTGATCGCGGGCCGTAATAAAGCCACCGCCATAGATTTACGCTACCGGCGCAAGCGCGGTGCAGACCCAGTAATGCATCTGGTATTACTTGATACCTCGGCATCCACCTTAAACGGTGATGGCCAAAGCCAAGCCAAAGGTTTGGTTGCAGGCATTGCCCAACATGCTTATTTGGCCCGTTCGCAGCTGGTATTACTAGGCTTTGGTAATGACCAAGTGTCAGAACTATACAGCCAAGGCCGCGCACCTAAAGCCATGGCCCCACTGCTCAACACCCTTGGCGCAGGTGGTGGCACACCACTAAAACAAGCCATTGTGCATGCTAGTGCGTTTGCTGCACGGCTACTTAAGCGTAACCCTGCCACCCAAATCATCAACACCATTATCACCGATGGCCGTGTGCAACAAGATTTATCTGGCCTTAAGCTAATAGGTGAGAGCGTGTTAGTAGACACTGAGCAAGGCCAAATAAAGCGTGGCCGTGGCCAACAAATAGCACAGCTTTTAAACGCAAAATATCTAACCTTATCCCAAGCGAGGCTTGTTTAATGAGTAAAACCCATGAAGAACGTATGGCAGCTAAAAAAGCGGTTATAGATGCTCGCATCGCTAAAGCCACAGAAGAGCGTGGCGTTACTATTTTGTTACGTGGCAACGGCAAGGGTAAAAGCAGCTCTGCCTTTGGCACCATGATGCGCTGCTTGGGCCATGGCAAAAAAGCAGCCGTGGTGCAGTTTGTTAAAGGCCGTGTTGAAACCGGCGAATATAAGTTTTTTAAAGACTATCCAGGCTTAGACTGGCACGTAATGGGCCATGGATTTACTTGGGAAACTCAAGATAAGTCTAACGACATTGCCGCTGCAGAAAAAGCGTGGGCCATTACCTTGGGCCTATTACAAGACCCTAGCATAGACATGCTGGTGCTTGATGAAATGGCCTATGTGTTTAAGTATAACTACTTACCTTTAGAGCCGGTATTAGAAGCCCTAGCCAAGCGCCCACATCACCAAACTGTGATGATTACAGGCCGAGTGATGCCTGAAGCACTGGTAGAATACGCCGACACTATTAGCACTGTAAAAGATGACGGCCATGCCTTTCGCATCGGTGTTAAAGCTCAAGCTGGTATAGAATATTAATGACATCGATCACTTCTGAAACCGCCGTAGCCCATTGCCCCGCATTATTTTTGGCGGCGCCTGCCTCTGGCCAAGGAAAAACCACCATCACCAGCGCCCTAGCTCGCTACCATAGAGACCTAGGCCGCAATGTGAGGGTGTTTAAAATGGGGCCTGATTACCTAGACCCACAGATTTTAGAACAGGCCTCTGGCCAACCTGTCACCCAGCTAGACTTATGGATGGCAGGAGCTGCCTATTGTCGCCATCAGTTTTATCTAGCTGCCCAAACTGCCGACCTTATTTTGGTAGAAGGGGCCATGGGTTTGTTTGATGGCGAGCCTTCAAGTGCAGACCTAGCGTCCACCTTCAACATTCCTGTGGCGTTAGTGATGGATGTAAAGGGTATGGCACAAACCGCAGCCGCAGTGGCACTGGGTTTGGCGAATTTTAGAGACGATGTTGAATTTTATGGCCTAGTTGCCAACAATTGCGGCACCCAGCGTCATGCGCAGCTGATCCGGGATGCCTTAGATGGCCGCATGCCACTGCTAGCCAACCTAGCACGCGACCCAGAAGTGTCACTGCCAGAGCGCCACTTGGGCTTGGTGCAGGCCCACGAAGTGCGTGAAGAGCTAGAGCAACGCTTCAACTTAGGTAAAGCATGGCTTGGCGAACAAGCTATTTGTGATTTACCACCTGCCGTGGCTTTTGCTAGCCAAGACATAGCTCCACCAGAAAAGCTTTTGGCTGGCACCAAAATAGGCATTGCCCGTGATGCCGCCTTTAGCTTTATTTACAGCGCCAACACCCGCTTACTAGAAGCCATGGGGGCCAAGCTAAGCTATTTTTCACCCATAAATGATGCTCATTTACCTGAAGTAGACGCATTGTGGTTTGCAGGCGGCTACCCAGAGCTACACGCCAAGAAATTGTCTACAAATAGCAGCATGTTAGAAGACATTCGCCAATTTAACGCCCAAAGTAAGCCTATTTTGGCAGAATGTGGCGGCTTTTTATATTGCCTAGAAGACTTAACCGACCTAGATGAAAACACCCATACCATGGCTGGCATTTTAGAAGGCCAAGGCACCATGCGCGGCAAGCGTGGCTGCCAAGGCATGCAAGCAGCCATGCTGCCAGAAGGCGAAGTGCGCGCCCATGCTCACCACCGCTCGCGTAGCCAAAACACGCCAGCACCCATTGCCCATGGCAAGCGCCAGCGTCACCCAGCACCTGGTGAGTCTATTTATCGCCAGCAAGGCTTAACTGCTAGTTACTTACACTTGTTCTTTCCTTCTAATCCAGAAGCAGTGGCGCAGCTGTTTACCAAGCCCTTGCCAGCCAACCCACTAGCACAGACGCCGGGGTAATTTAGCTTATGTGGCCCGAATCTAGCGAACAAAAACAGCCCCTGCGCACCGGTTTAACTACCGGCACTTGCGCTACGGCCTGTTGTTTGGCTGTGGGTCACTTGTTGCTTGGTAAGGTAGAGAAAACCAGTGTTAGCGTCACCCTGCCCGTTAAAAGGCCTAACGCCACAGAAGCCAATCAAACAGCTGGCAAGCAAGTGGATCTAACCCTGACATTGTTAGAGATGCGAAGCAGCACTAGCGCCTACGCACAAACCACTAAAGATGCAGGCGATGATCCAGATGCCACTCACGGCGCTACTGTTTGGGTGTCTGTAAGCCTTAGTAAGCAACAAGGCATTCGTTTTATTGCAGGCGAAGGCGTGGGCACTGTCACCCGCTCTGGCTTGGTGATAGAGGTGGGCCAAGCCGCCATCAACCCTGTGCCTAGGCAAATGATGACTGATCACCTCACCCGCCTTGGTGCGTTTTACCAATACACCGGTGGTTTTGAAGTGACCGTAGGCGTGGTCAACGGCGAAGAAATCGCTAAAAAAACCATGAATGGCCGCCTAGGCATTTTGGGTGGCTTGTCTATTTTGGGCACTACAGGCATTGTGCGCCCCTACTCTTGCAGTGCGTGGATTGCATCCATTCATCAAGGCCTAGATGTAGCTGCATCAAACAATTATGCCCATGTAGCAGCCTCCACCGGCAATGCCAGTGAAGCCTTTATTAGTGAGCATTATGGGCTGCATGACATGCAGCTTATCGAAATGGGAGACTTTGCAGGTGCAGTGCTGAAACACCTAAAAAAGGCGCCTGTTAAACGCGTGACTATTTGCGGCGGCTTTGGAAAAATAAGCAAGCTTGCCGATGGCCATTTAGATTTGCATAGCAGCCGTTCATCTATCAACTTAGCCAAGCTTTCAGACGTGGCCCGCACGCTAGGCGCAGATGAAGCTTTGGCCACATCCATAGCAGCCTGCAATACCAGCCTAGAAGCATTAGGCCTATGCCAAAAGCAAGGCATAGATTTAGCCGATGCGGTGTGCCAAAACGCCCTAAGCTTTGCCCAAACCACAGTGCCAAACTCAGTGCAGCTGGAAGTGTTTGCAGTAAACAGGCAAGGCAAACTATTGGCTAGCGCGTTTAGTGAAGAGACGGTGCTGTGAAACTATTGATTTTAGGTGGCACAGCCGATGCGCGCCATTTGGCCACTCACATGCACCAAGCCCAGCCTGAGTTAGAACTAGTGTATAGCGTAGCAGGCCTAGTGCGCCAGCCCCAAGTGCCAGCCAAAGTAGTGAGTGGCGGCTTCACCCAGTTTGGTGGCCTAGCCACCTACTGCAAAGCCCAAAATATTGATGCCATTGTGAATGCCACACATCCATTTAGCACCACCATGGGCCAACATGCACAACAAGCATGTAATGAGCTTAGCATCCACTACTGGCGTTTTTTACGGCCTACATGGCAGCAAAAAGCAGGCGATGACTGGCGCTTATTTAACACCCGCGCACAGCTTTTAAGTGCACTTTCTGGCTATCAGCGCACCTTGCTCACACTAGGCCAAGTGAGCGCAAAAGAGCTGGCTTTATTAGATGCAGACCAACAAGTTTGGCTGCGCACCGCCGTAGCACCTGCTCATAGTTTACCCTGTCAGGTCAGCTGGATAAAAGCCATAGGCCCATTTGATGAAGCTTGCGAGCTTGCGTTGTTGAAGCAGCATCAGATTCAAGTAATCGCTAGCAAAAACAGCGGTGGCAGCGCTACAGAAGCCAAACTTTGCGCTGCACGCACCCTAAAGGTGCCGGTATTTATGTTACAGCGCCCAGAGGTTACAGGCCCTGTAGTAGAAGATTTTGATGCATTGATACACCAACTACAGGCATGGGCAAACACGCCTGTAGCACTGAAAGAAACTCACCATGGCCACAGCCATAACCACTAGGTTTTTTTGATATGAGCTTTGTATACCAGCCAAACCCACACGCTATTGAGCAAGATAGCTTTCGCCAAATTCGACAGCTAACGGATTTATCAGGCCTAAGTGAAGATGCCCAACAAGTGGTAATGCGGGTGGTGCACAGTGTAGGCGACCCAAGCGTAGCGCAGCAAATGCGCATCAGTGACAATGCCTGCGCTGCAGGCTGTGCTGCCCTGGCCGCCCAAAACGCCATTTTTTGTGATGTAGAGATGGTAAAGCAAGGCATTACCAAGCGCATGATTCAAAACCCACCACTGTGCTACCTAAACCATGAAGACACCGCAGCTATGGCTAAAGAGCGTGGCGAAACCCGCTCTATGGCAGCATTAGAGCTGTGGGGTGATCAGCTAAAAGACAGCGTAGTGGTAATAGGCAATGCCCCCACTGCCTTGTTTCGCTTACTAGAAATGATCAAAGCAGGTGCACCAAAGCCTGCCTTGATCGTGGGTATTCCAGTGGGCTTTGTGGGTGCTGCAGAATCTAAGCAAGCCCTTTGGGACATTCACCAAGAGCTAGACATCCAGTGCATTACCTTGCTAGGCCGCCAAGGCGGCAGCGCCGCTGCATCCTCGGTAGTGAATGCCTTGCTGCGCTGCAACATAGGCGAACGCTACTAATGCCCAAAATCACCGTGCTTGGCTTAGGCATTTGCCAGCCGCCATTACTCAACCAAAGAGCCCTTAGCGCCTTACTTGCTTGCGACTGCGTGATGGGATCGCCAAGACAGCTAGAGAGCATTGAGCCAAGTGTGGCGCAAAGCTCAGCTTTAGCTCGCCTGCCTTTGCCCAAGCTTAAGCACATAGCCCAAGACATTAAGGGCTTTGAACATGTGGTGATTTTGGCCTCTGGTGATCCACTTTTATTTGGCATTGGCAAATACTTACAGAGCACATTTGGCCCAAAAACAGGCTATGAAGTGGCATGCATTAGTGGCGTTTCAAGCTTACAAGGGGCTTGCGAACTAACTGGATTATCACTACAAGATGCACAGCTTGTAAGCCTGCATGGCAGGCCATTAGACCAGCTTAACAGACACTTACAGCCCCATCGCAATCTGCTTATTCTTACAGACAAAAACAGCCACCCCCAAGCCATAGCCTGCGCCTTGGTAGCGGCAAACTTGCCACTCTCCATCATGCATGTGTGTCAGCGCCTAGGCTATCATGATCAACATTGTCAGCAGTTTGAAGCAAAAGCCTTAGCGCAATCTACTGCTAGCTTCGACCCCCTTCACGTCACGGTAGTGCGCACCTTAGGCGAAGGCAATCTAATGCCTAGCTTTCCAGGCATACCCGATGCTCACTTTGTGACAGATGGCGAATCTGGCAAAGGCCTACTCACCAAACGTGAAGTGAGGCTAAACATCCTAAGCTTATTGGCCCCCTCACCCAAAGATATCGCCTGGGACATAGGCGCAGGCTGTGGCGGTGTTGCTATTGAATGGGCGCTTTGGAATCCTTTAGGCTGCGTCTATGGCATTGAACATCACAGCCAACGCCTAGCCTGCCTAAAAGCCAATATGGAAGCCTTTGGAGTGAGCGCCAACTTACTCATAACCCAAGGCACAGCGCCACATTGCCTTATAGGATTACCACACCCAAACAAGGTGTTTATTGGCGGTAGTGGTGGCAATCTTAGCGCCATATTGCAGCTAGCTTGGCAGCGCCTCAAGCCTGGTGGGCGTCTTGTAGCAAGTGCAGTGACCGAGCAAAGCAAGGCCACACTTCGAGACTTTACCCTGCTTATTGGCCAAGCACCCCAGGATTATTTACAGGTGGCTATTAGCCGCCACGACACCATTGCAGGGCAAGATATATTGCGCCCAGCCCTACCCATCACCCTAATGAGCTGGCATAAAGCCTTAGAGACTTCGCTATGAGACACGCAACTAATGCATAATTTTAAAGCCCAATCAGGTGTGTTTTACGGTGTAGGTGTAGGCCCTGGAGATCCATTGTTGATCACCTTAAAGGCGCATTACCTTATCCAAAGTGCCGATGTGATTTGTTATTTGTCTAATCAATCAGGCACATCTCAAGCCCGTGACATCGCCAGCCACAGCATTGCTAGCCGCAGCACACCTGCTGAAGAAGTAGCTATTCCTATGCCCATGAGCACAGACCGGACAGCTGCAAACACCGCCTACGATTTGGGCGCTCAGCAAATTACCCAGTGCATAAAACAAAGCAAGTCTGTGGTATTTTTGTGTGAAGGCGACCCGCTGTTTTTTGGCTCATTTAGCTATCTGCTAGAGCGCTTAAGTGATGCCCATCCATGCCTTGTAGTGCCTGGCATTTCCTCTGTAAATGGCGCTGCATCTGCTTTGCAACAACCACTAACACTGCTACAAGAATCATTTGTAGTAATGAGTGGTCGCCATAGCGATGCACAGCTTACCCAAGCCCTGCTAAGCCACGACAGCGTGGTGATTATGAAGGCTGGCCGTGCTAGGCCACGCATTCTTGCGGCGCTAGACAAAACTAATCGCACCGCAGATGCCAACTACCTAGCCTACATAGGCCGTGAAAACGAAGAGATTTTAACCAACGTGTCTACCTTAGCCAACGAAGCTGGCCCCTACTTTTCATTGTTTGTGATACTAAAGCAGGAGCGCGAGTCGTGATTCGCATTTTTGCGTTAACCAATGCCGGTGCAGCCTTAGGCAAGCATATAAAAGAGCTATTGTTGGCCCAAGACCCACACACACCTGTCACCTTTGAGCTAAAACCTGAGCCATTTGCAGAAACAGTGCAAAGCGCTTTTACCAATGGGCAGCGGCTCATACTGATCTGTGCCACAGGCATTGCCGTGCGCACCTTGGCACCAGTGTTAGTAGATAAATACCGCGACCCTGCAGTGCTGGTGCTAGATGAAGAAGGCGAGTTTGTTATCCCACTTTTGTCTGGCCACGAAGGCGGCGCAAACGAATGGGGCCGCCAAGTGAGCGACCTGCTCAATGCCCAGCTGGCCAAAACCACCGCACAGCCTTATTTGCAGCCAGTGTATACCGTAGGCATGGGCTGCGAGCGTGGCTGCACTCAAGAGCACTTGGCTGAATTTTTACATGAGTGCCTCGCAAAACAAGGCCTTAGCGTTAGCGACATTGTTAGCATTAACAGCATCGACATAAAGGCCGACGAACAAGGCCTAATAGAGCTAGCCCAAAGCCTAGGTAAAAGCTTTCAAACCTATTCGGCACAGCTACTAGCCAGCGTAAATGACCAGCTAGTAAACCCATCACAGTATGTTTATGACACTGTAGGGGTTTATGGCGTAGCCGAATCTGCCGCCCTTTGGTCTGCGCAGCAAGCCACTGGTAACCAAGCAGAGCTTTTGCAAGCCAAGCTAAAAACACCCAAAGCCACTTGCGCCATTGCTAGGGCTTTCCCCCCTGGCACAGGCTCAATTGGTGGACACGATTAATCCTAATTAATTTAAATTAATACTAAACAGCACGAGATCAACATGAGCAAATTATTTATCGTCAGCACCGGCCCAGGTGACGCACAGCTAGTAGCACCACGCGCCCATAGTGCCATTGCTGCCAGTTCAGACTTAGTGGCATATGGCCTATACCTAGACATTTTAGGTAACGTATGTGACGGCAAACAACACCACGACCTACCCCTAGGTGAAGAGATAGGCCGCGCACGCTTGGCACTAAACTTAGCCGCCAGTGGCAAAACCACCTCACTTATCTCTAGTGGCGACATTGGCATTTATGCCATGGCCACCTTGGTGTTTGAGCTGCTAGATATGCAGCTAGAAGGCAAAGAAAACCACCCAGAATGGCTGGACGTAGAGCTAGAAGTGATCCCTGGCATTTCTGCCATGCAAGCAGGCGCAAGCCGTGTGGGTGCCATGCTAGGCCACGACTTTTGCACCATTTCATTGTCAGATTTGCTAACGCCATGGGAAACCATCCTTAAGCGTATTGAAAAAGCAGGCGAAGGTGATTTTGTAGTGTCTTTCTACAACCCCGTCTCTAAAAAGCGTGATTGGCAGCTTAACAAAGCTCGCGACATATTATTGCAGCACCGCCCAGCTTCTACACCAGTATTAATCGGTCGCCAGCTTACCCGCCCAGAAGAGCAAGTAAACATCATTCGTTTGGATCAACTAGATGCCAAAGACGTAGACATGTTTACCTTGGTCTCTGTAGGCAACAGCGAATCTAGGCACATTGTAAATGGCACCAAAGAGTGGGTTTATACCCCTCGCGGCTATAAAAAGAAGCTTTAACTACCCACTTGGCACAACACAGGACAAAATCATGACTGTATATTTTATTGGCTCAGGCCCAGGTGATCCAGAGCTAATGACCATCAAAGGTCAGCGCTTATTAGATGCCGCACCCGTAGTGCTTTTTGCAGGGTCTTTGATCCCAGATGAAAACATGGAAACAGCCCGTTCGCGCGGCGCTCTTGTCATAGACACTGCCGCCCTAGCACTGGATGCACAGGTAGTGCTAATGGCCGATGCACACGCCAAAGGCCAGCATGTGGCTCGCGTACACTCTGGCGACCCTTCATTATATGGTGCTATTGGCGAGCAAATACGCCGCCTAGAAGAGCTGGATATAGATTACGAAATCATCCCAGGTGTCACCGCCTATGCTGCTTCCGCCGCATGGCTTGGCAAAGAGCTTACTCTGTCTGGCATTTCACAAACAGTGATCCTAACCCGCTACGAAGGCAAAACCCCCTTCCCAGAGCGTGAGCGCTTGCCAGCACTAGCAGCCACAGGCGCGACCTTAGCCATACACTTGGGCATCATTCGCATACACAAAATAGTGGAAGACCTCATCCCTCACTACGGTGAAGACTGCCCAGTGGCTGTGTGTTATCGCACCAGCTGGCCAGACCAAGACAAGGTAACAGGCACCCTAGGTGACATAGTAGCCAAAGTGCGCGCCAAGAAATTTACCCGCACTGCATTGATCCTAGTGGGCCACGTATTAGATGCCGAAAACTTTGATGACTCATACCTATATGATGAAAACAAAGCCCACATCTACCGTAAAAAAGACCACAACAAAAAGGTGGGCTAAACCCTTATAGGGTGGCTTATGGCACCACCCTTGCCACCTGAGTATTACCTAAAGGATACACACATGTTTTCAGACCCCATTTTTAGCCTGATTATTAACATAGTAACGCTAATTTTAGGCATCACTTTTGTGATACAAGGCCTAAAGCTTAGAAACACGCCGGTGAGCATCCCCGAAGGCGCCAAAAAGCCACGGGTAAGCAAAAGCACTAGCTTGTTAATCTGTGGAAACTTGGTGTTTTTAGCTGGGTTATACAAGCTAACTGGGCCACTTTTATAGGCGCTATAGCAAATCATTTAAGGCTATTTAGCCCCTTATAGGGCGCCTATAGCTGATTTTTGGTTGTGGTTTTTGCACGGCCTGTTTAAGAAGAGCGATAGTCGCTCTTTTTTTGTGCCTGCCTCATGCAGATTGAAAATAAGGGGCTATACTTTTTAGAGGGCTATGGAGGTTTGCATTGCTGAAAATGGGGGAAAGTTGAGATCCCAGCATGAGCCAACCCCAGTTATTTGGTTATCCATACAGCATAGCTCTGTTTTAAAAATAAGGAGCCAAAACCGCTCTTTTTTGTAATTGGGCAAGCAATACGCAAAAAAACTACTATGCTTACAGTATCTTATGAGCAAAGATTTTTACAAACCAAAATAATAGAGCGGCTCTCTAATAATTATTATGAGTGCCGGTAGGCCTCATAAATGGACTGTTATGTTTTAGGAGCAAAAATGACAAATGAAGTAACCAATTTCCTTCGGAAGATAGCCAAAGAAAATAACTTTACTGTTTTCAATGAAGTTAGTGGAACTCTCGACATATATAATCACCCTCCGATTAAACAGTCATCGGGCGCAGTGTATGGCATTTTTGCTGTATCAGAAGAACCCTTATCGGAAATTAAAGAAATTAAAGACCATACGAATCTTTATCCTGTTTATTGGGGAAGTGATGTCAGTCCCCCAAGTAGGATCGGTGCCCATGCTAAAGCCTATAAGGGAACAGGTAACGCAAAATTAAGAGAAAATCCTGAAATAAAAGGTAAGCAATTGATTTGGGGTGCGATATTTGTCTCTGACTACAAAGGTTTTGAGCAACATCTCCATAAAAATTTTGAACCTCTGATTGGGACAAGTCGGTCGGGGAAATCATTGAAAAATATAGAAGTCACAGGCTAAACATAACAAAAAAATCGCGCAAAAAGCCGCGCGCCCCTTATTAAGATCGTTATGTTCAAGGAGCCACATGGAAAGTAATTTAATAATTCAGGTTTTAGGCTATCTCGGTGGAGCCGCTGTCGTATTAACTGGAGCTTCTCGTTGGCTAGGAGGTATTTGGGCTGCACGAATTATCCGCATAGAACAAGCTCGAATAGACAAGGAACTTGCAATAGAAAAAGCACATTTAGCAGAGCAGTTAGAAGTTTCCAAAGCGGTATTGCTAGAAAAAACTAGGCTCGCTGAAGTAAGGCTAAATGCAGTAAATCAGGAAAGATTTTCCGCTTTAAAAGAAAATTATGAGCTATTAGCAGAAGTATGGTTAGATTGCAGATGGGCGATACAACCAGACGAACTTGGTCGAGAAAAGCCACCTGAACACGTAAGGCTAGAAAAGGCAGCTAAATCATTAGATGTTTATTTCAAGGATTTTGAAAGAAAGAAAATGTTTCTATCTGACGCATCACAAGAAGCCGTTTATGATTTTATTTATCGAGTTTGGAAGAGTCTTGATAAGCTAAGAATTTTTGCCAACTCATCTGATCCACTACCGAAGCGACTCGAAGAGCTATATGGCGATTGGATTCATGATTTAAGTCCCAAAATGAATGCAGCGAGAAAGAGCATCGAAGCTGAATATAAAGCATTGATCGGTGTAGATGAACATAACAAAGCATTGCAGCGGACAAGCCGCTGAATGCGGCGTTA
>Ga0308010_1000848_pt1 | contig 18305 bp, 14 predicted proteins | sample Neamet129_FD_202368 | JGI IMG/M metagenome (GOLD analysis project Ga0308010, IMG submission 202368) | Marine microbial communities from water near the shore, Antarctic Ocean - #129 | ecosystem: Environmental > Aquatic > Marine > Unclassified | place: Southern Ocean | collected 2014-07-24 | reverse complement strand
TCATCTGATGTGGAATGTGCACCAAGTCGATAACTCATCGTTTCTATCATTACTGGGGCGCTACCATCGATAGCTAATTTCCGTGCGGCTACACTCGCAGCATAGACTGCCAAGATATCGTTGCCATCAACCCGAATAGTTTTAATACCATACCCCACACCTCGAGGAGCAATACCATCACCCGCAAACTGTTCCGAAATTGGAGTAGAAATAGCGTAGCCATTATTACGTACCACAAATACCACGGGGCAATTAAGCACTGCAGCCATATTTAGGCCTGCATGAAAGTCTCCCTCAGAGGCAGCGCCATCGCCAAAATAGCAAACTGTACAGGCATCATTACCCGACAATTTTTGGCCATAGGCATAGCCAGCAGCCTGCGGAATTTGCGTCGCCAACGTTGAGCTTATGGTCATATAATTGAGTTCTCTGCTTCCATAATGAACTGGCATCTGACGACCCTTCCCTAAATCAAGGTCATTACTCAACATTTGATTCATAAACTGTTCAGAAGTGAAACCACGGTAGCGCAATGCAGCCTGCTCCCGATACTGGGCCATCACCATATCTCGGTCAGCAAAACCAGCGATAGAACCTACTACAGCCGCTTCTTCGCCAGTGCAGGTCAGATAAAAGCTAAGTCGCCCTTGCCGCTGAGCTGCCAGCATTCGCTCATCAAGAACACGAATATAAGTCATGTCACGATATATTTTTAGGGCGGTCTCTTTATCTATTGCGGGTGCTTGAGCGTCTTTTCTTAGCTTACCCTCAGAGTCTAAGATTGACAGGGTGGGGATCGACAAATCCGTTGCTTCAGTAAACCTAAGAGTGCCTATAGTCCTATCAAATTTAGCCATAACACTATCCCTCTGGACGCTATTTTAATTGTCTTTATAAGTACCTAAATTAGCATGGAGAGTGACGGAAAATCCTGCCAAAGATGGAGTAAAATCCAGCGTTATAATATTACTTATTGCGTGATAATAGGTTTGAGTAGACAATAATTGCGTAAACGCCGACAAATAAATTTATAAGTCTCTAATTAGCATCGCTGATTAGCCTTTAATATATTTTTGGTGTTAAATAATTAAGTATTAGGTTTAGCCCAATCACACCGATGAGAAAGTAAGGAGTAACACGAGCATGGCGCAAGATACTTTAGATGCAACGGATTGGAAAATCCTATCCATACTGCAAGGCAATGCCGCCATTCCAAACATTGAACTCGCGGAAAGAGTATTTCTTTCACCATCACCTTGCTCGCGACGGGTTAAGAATCTCGAAGAAAAAGGCTACATCACTAAAAGGGTCACTTTGCTCGACCCAAACAAAGCTGGGCTTCCAGTTACCGTGTTCATTCAGGTTACGCTCGACCATCATGTTAAGAAAGAACTAGATGGTTTTGCCAACCAGGTAAAGTCTTGGCCTGAGGTGATGGAGTGTTATCTTATGACGGGCGAGTTTGATTATCTGATTAGGGTCATCACACCCGACCTGCAACGCTATCAGGAATTTCTTGACCAACGCCTTACTCAGCTAAAGGGCATTAGTCATGTCAAAAGTAGTTTTTCACTAAAACCCGTTTGCTATAAAACAGAATTACCCCTCGGACACCTCATTTAGGTTGTAAAGAGTGATTTGGTTCCCATTTGGAGGCTTATTTTTCTGCTTAAATAATGAAGTTTGCTGATATACGTAGAGTGCCTATTTGAATTCAAAAAATGTATTTTTGTAAACGAATATAACCTTAATACGTTTGAAATATAAAAGGCAGTACACAACGTCAAATAGCGCCTATTAACAAAACGTAGGAGACTTAAAATGATAAGAAATTTTAGCGTTTTTTTTACAGCTCTGGCTGTTATTGGTTGCACACAAACAACCGTCACGGAGGTAGACCCTCAACCTACCCTGCCAAACTCAAGGCAAGGTGAAGAAGTTAGGCAAATCTGTTTTGCCAGTTCGATTAATGGTTGGAAGGAATTTAAGGGTGAACGACACTCGGTAATTTTGACCAAAGGTGTGAGAGATGAATACAAATTAGAATTATCGGGTACCTGCGATATATCCAAAGGAATGAACAGTATCGCAACAAGAACTCGAGGATCCTCATGCTTAGGTCGTGGTGATGAAATTATTGTCAGCGACGGCTTCTCAGGAACAGAACGCTGCTTTATTAAGAAAATTTACAACTGGAAAGCAGAAAATTCAGAAGAGACCGAGGGTGACGGCGCCGACTCAACCACAGAATCTGAGTAACAAAGTAAAGGGCTTTATAGAAGGCCTAACCAGAGCCCCCTTTAATCCGTCTCGTTTATAGCCTCTCCCATAGCATTGACCAATAGGTCAATTTCATGGGCTGAGGTGGCAAATGGCAAGCCTAATTGCAATGTGTCGCCGCCGTAACGTACGTAAAACCCCTTTTCCCAACACTTCATGGCAGCCTCAAAAGGTCTTTTGGCTGGCTCTCCAGGGAGCGATGCCAGAGTTATCCCCGCCGCTGCCCCGTAATTGCGAATATCAACAACATGTTTTGCGTTGCGAAGACTATGCACCGCTGCTTCCAAGATAGGAGCCATAGCCTTTACTTGATCAAAACTACTTTCTCTTTCTAATAGATCCAATGAGGCCAAGCCAGCAGCACAGGCAAGAGGGTGGCCTGAGTAAGTGTAACCATGAGGAAACTCAATCATATACTCTGGCCCGCCTCCATCCATGAACGTATCATAAATTTCTTGTTTGGCAATCACAGCACCCATCGGCACAGCGCCATTGGTTAGCTGTTTTGCCACATTAAGTATATCTGGCACCACGCCATATGCTTCCGCACCCGTAGCGGCTCCAACTCGGCCAAAAGCGGTAATCACTTCATCAAAAATAAGTAATATTTGATGTTGGTCACAAATTTCTCGCAGGCGCTTCAAATAACCTGCAGGCGGAGGAATAACACCCGCAGAGCCGGCCATTGGTTCAACAATAACTGCCGCAATATTACTGGCATCATGAAGAGCAACTAGGTCAAGAAGTTCGTCAGCAAGATGAGCTCCAGTTTTTGGCATGCCGCGGGTAAATGTATTTTCTGGAAGCATGGTATGAGCTAAATGATCAGACTCAAGAGTTTGCCCAAAGGTCGCTCGATTACCAACAATTCCACCGACACTTATCCCCCCAAAATTAACGCCGTGGTAACCCTTGGCACGGCCAATCAGTCGAGTTTTTGAAGCCAAACCTTTTTTACGCCAGTAAGCCCGAGCCATTTTTAGCGAGGTATCGACACTTTCTGATCCTGAGCCTGTAAAAAATACCCGATTTAATTCTGCCGGCATAAATTGGCAGATACGTTCCGCTAATTGAAAGGATTTTGGATGGCCATATTGGAATCCTGAGAAAAAATCTAATGTCCCAGCTTGCTCACTGATCGCTTCCACAATCTCAGGACGGCAATGCCCAAGTCCCGTAGTCCAGAGCCCTGACAAACCGTCAAATATTTTACGGCCGTCAGCCGCTGTAAGATAGGCTCCATTAGCAGCCACGATCATACGAGGGTTTTGTTTAAACTCGCGATTACCACTAAACGGCATCCAATGTGCATCAAACTGTTTTGGTGTTACCCCTGCATTATGGTAAAACTCATCGTTTTTCTTATGGCTGGTCGACATAAATAATTCCCTTAGTCTAAGGTTGAGTGCCTGACTACTCATTGGCGGTAACACCGATGGCATGTTTATCAATTGCTGGCATTATAAGCTAGATTAACAGCGTCAGGCATACCCTTGACAGTATAGATAGATCACTTAGGTTCGCTGTAAATACAGCTTAAAAACAATACTTATACAAGTTATACTTTGACCAAATAAAATTAACAATAAGAGATGACGATGGCGTACAAAACAATCACATGCACTATTAAAAATTCCATTTTAACCCTGACGCTTTCACGTCCCGAGCATCTAAATGCATTCACCATCGAAATGAGTTATGAGCTTATAGATGCCTTTAACCACGCTAGTGATGACGACCAGGTGGGGGCGATTGTTGTCACCGGCTCAGGTCGTGCATTTTGCGCAGGGATGGATCTCAATGCAGCATCAGATAACGCCTTCGGATTAAGTGAACATCTGCAACCCACCTTGGAGGATATGCGCGAACGCTCTGATCAGGACGAGATCAAAAATGGTGTTCGTGACTCAGGTGGCCTCGTAGTATTGGCCATGTACGACTGCAAAAAGCCTATTATTGGCGCCATCAACGGTGCGGCAGTAGGCATTGGCGCTACCATGGCCTGTGCCATGGATATTCGCCTTGCCTCAGAGAAGGCCAAGGTGGGTTTTGTCTTCAATAAGATTGGTATCACCCCAGAAGCATGCTCAAGTTGGTTTTTACCTCGCTTAGTGGGTCTACAAACAGCGCTGGAATGGTGCTATACCGCGGAAATTTTAACAGCCGAAACTCTATTGAAGGAGCGTTTTGTAAAAGCAGTTTATGCGCCTGAAAAACTACTGGACGAAGCCTATACATTGGCCGCTAGAATGGTTAATTTCAGTCAGGTTTCAATGGCTCTAACGCGGCAAATGATTTATCGGAATTCAGCTCAAGATCATCCAATAAAAGCCCATCAGGTTGACTCTCTAGCGGTGTTCTATGCCAGCCAGACAAGTGGCAAAGAAGGCATAAATGCTTTTCTAGAAAAGCGCGCACCTGATTTTAGTGAAAAGGCTTCCACCGACATGCCTCCGTTTTATCCTTGGTGGGAATAAGATTTATCTAAAGACTATCTTGATGATCTACCTATTGGCAACAGTATTGGGCTTAGGAAAGTAGAGGCGCCATTGGATTCAAAGCCATAGTGATTCTATAACGATATAATTAGGGAATACTTATGCAGTCAGTGGCAGTCAACATACAAGGAATCTACAATTAATGATCCAATTGACCTCCGTAGATCAACTAATATCTCCGATGCCCCAGCCCTTTAATGGCAAGGTGATTAGTGCCGATCAACTAAACACCTTTATCGACGGCACTCTTGCCAAAGTAAAACAGCCCTTAGTTATTTTTGGAGCCAACTGGTGTCCTGATGCTCAATGTCTAGAGGCAGTTATGCAGTTGCCGTCGGTTGCAGATTTCATAGTCAACCACTACGCAATCATGCGAGTGGACCTGGGCGACTATGACATCAACATGGGTCTAATTGAACGCTTTGGCCTACCCTCTCAAGAGGGCGTGCCACGGGTTTTTATTTTGGATCTGAATGGCGAACCCATTAATATTGAGACCAACGATCGATGGAGAACAGCGAGAGATAGCCATCCTCAAGAAATTTTTGATTATTTGCAGAACTTTATAAAAAAAAGGCCCTCAACATAAATGTGAGAGCCTTGGATATTCTTATTTTAGTGTCCTAAGGAAGATCGTCCACAAGTTCACCTTCAACATGCTCAAGAAGATCTTCGCGGTCCACATTTAATGCCAACATTACCGTTGCTGCCACATACATTGACGAGTAAGTTCCAACACCTACACCAATCATTAGCGCAATGGCGAAATTATGAATCAACTCGCCACCTATAAAAAACAGTGCCAACAAAACCAATAAAGTGGTCACAGAGGTATTAATGGTTCGCCAAAGTGTCTGAGATAGAGATTCATTAATGACCTCGATCGCTGTCGCTTTTCGGATTTTACGGAAATTCTCTCGAATTCGATCCGACACTACAATGGTGTCATTAAGAGAGTACCCCACTACAGCCAACACCGCTGCCAATACCGTCAGGTCAAACTCAAAGCGCGCTAGAGAGAAAATTCCTAGCGTAATGATAACGTCATGAACTAGGGCAAGAACCGCTGCCACTGAAAATTTCAATTGGAAGCGAATTGCCACATACAGCATCACCACAGCCAAGGCAGTTAGCATTCCAAGGCCACCATCTTCACGTAATTCTTCACCAATCTGGGGGCCAACATAATCAACTCTGCGCAGCTCAATTTGTTGACCATCGCTCTTTAGGACCTCAACAATTTGTTCTGCGAGCGTTTGGTCAGGCTCGCCCTGTAGACGGATCAATACATCTGTCTCAGAACCGAAATGGACCACCACAGGACTATCAAACCCTGCTGTTGCTAGCTTTTCTCTTAACTCACTCACATTGGCAGGTTGTTCGTATCCCACCTCTATTTGAGTACCTCCAGAAAAGTCTAAACCCAGCTCCAGTCCTTGGGTATAGAGAGACCACGCGGACACTGACAATAAAATTGCTGAGAAGACCACCGCATACTTGCGTATGCCCATAAAGTTGTACACTTTTAATTCAGTCATGATCTTTCCCCTAAATCCACAATTTTTCGATTTTGCGGCCACCGACCACCAGATTAACCAATCCGCGAGTCATCACAATCGAGGTAAACATCGACGTTAAGATACCAATTGATAAGGTCACCGCAAATCCTTGCACTGGACCAGATCCAATCAAGAACAGGATTAAGGCAACAATTAGTGTAGTAATGTTGGCATCTAAAATTGACACAAAAGCGCGGTCATAACCGGCACTAATTGAGCCCTGAACGGTGGCACCATTATTACGTTCTTCGCGAATGCGCGAGAAAATCAATACATTAGCATCAACCGCCATGCCCACTGTAAGCACGATGCCTGCGATACCTGGCAGCGTTAGCGTGGCTCCTAAGAGAGACATAAATGCCACCAACAAGAGTAAATTCATTGTCAGAGCCACATTCGCCGCTAAACCGAAAGCTCTATACACCACCACCATAAATAACAGCACCATTGCCATACCAACGGTGACTGACTTCACCCCAAGCTCGATATTATCTGCACCTAAAGAGGGCCCAATAGTGCGCTCTTCGACGATATACATCGGCGCAGCTAAAGCGCCGGCTCGCAACAATAAGGCTAATTCAGACGATTCTCGTTGTTCAAGACCTGTGATAACAAACTGCTTGCCGAGCTGAGATTGAACTGTTGCCAAGCTAATGACGTGCTGTTCAACAAAAGGCACGGGCGTAATTACCAATTCGCCATTCTCATCAATCGATTTTTCCAGCTTGGTTTTGTATTCAATAAATAGCACACCCAAACGACGCCCAACATTGTCACGGGTCGCATGTCCCATTTGCCAACCGCCATCCCCATCCAGCGTGATACTAACTTGCGGACGACCATTTTGGTCAAAGCTAGGTTGAGCATCGGTGACATTTTCACCAGTGATAATGGCTTGCCTTTCTAGCTCGGCATCAGGACCTTGTCCTCTGGGGGTCCGGAACTCAAAACGCTCACCACTCTTACCTTGAGCTTCAAAACGAAATTCTAGGTTAGCCGTCTTACCGATAATTCGCTTGGCTTCAGCCGTATCCTGAACACCAGGAAGCTCAACCACAATACGATTTTTGCCTTGGCGCGAGACTAGCGGTTCAGATACGCCCAATTCGTTAACTCGATTACGCAGTGATGTAAGGTTTTGTTTGATAGCGCTATCTTCAATCACACTAGTGGCTGCAAGGCTAAGGTTTAAGACCAACGACAGAGGGTTTTGACCCGGCGTTGTCTCGGGCAAAAGGTCACGGTAGCTATTACGAATTAGAGCCGTCGCTTTTTGGACCTGCTCAACATCACGAAACTGACCAATAATCTGATCTCCCTTAAGCTCAAAGCTACGATAACGAATACGTTCTTCACGTAGTGTAGTTTTGATCGCTTGTAAATCACCGTCAAGCCGAACCGCCACAGCCGAAGCAAGATCAACCTCAAGTAAAAAATGCACGCCACCACTGAGATCAAGGCCGAGTTTCATTGGCTGACCACCCAAACTGCTAAGCCAGTCAGGTGTGGTTGGCGCCAGATTAAGAGCAACAATGTACTCCCCACCCATTTCAGCTTGAATTACCTCTTTAGCACGCAATTGCAGCGCTTTGGGCCTAATTCGAACCAATGCACTCTCACCGTTGGCTTCTCCTTTAAAGTAGTCAATGCCACTTTCTTCGAGTGCTCCTTCCATTTTTTTCAGCACACTCTCATCGATCACCATTGCACCACTTTGACCCGATAGCTGAATAGCAGCATCTGGGGCATAGAAGTTAGGTGTGGCGTAGATAAAGCCAAAGGCGATTACCAGAAGAATCAATATATTCTTCCACAGAGGAAACTTGTTTAACATGGTTTAGCCGATCCTTTTATTCTCGGGGCGCATTATAACGACATTACATACTAAATAGGGGCAGAATTAGGGATTTAAACCCCTGTGATCCCCAGCAGCCTGTTTAAGATAAAACTTGTCTGCAAAGGCATCAAATTCACCCTCCGCAATTGCATCTCTTAAACCTGCCATTAAAGTTTGATAATAGCGTAAATTATGGATCGTATTGAGTTGAGCACTAAGCATCTCGCCGCATTTTTCTAAATGATGCAAATAGCCGCGGGTAAAGTTAGTACAGGTATAACAATCGCAGTCTGTGTCTAACGGCCCTGTGTCATGTCGATGCCGCGCATTACGTATTTTGATTACCCCAGCACTGGTAAACAAATGTCCATTACGCGCGTTACGGGTTGGCATTACACAGTCGAACATATCAATGCCGCGCCGCACTCCTTCGACTAAATCAGCAGGTTTACCGACCCCCATTAAATATCTAGGCCGATCCGCAGGCATCGTATTAGCCAAGTGGTCAAGAACACGTACCATGTCTTCCTTTGGTTCACCAACGGAAAGACCTCCAATGGCATAGCCGTCAAAACCTATATCAACTAACCCTGCCAACGATTCATCACGCAACGACTCATACATTCCACCCTGAACAATACCAAACAAAGCGGATGGGTTATCACCATGCGCATCTTTACTACGCTTTGCCCAACGCAGAGACAACTGCATAGAGTCATCAGCCTCTTTTTTAGTGGCTGGGTAAGGTGTGCACTCATCAAATATCATTACCACATCGCTGCCTAGATCGGCCTGCACCTGCATAGAGGTTTCTGGGTCGAGAAATACAGGGCTTCCGTCAATCGGTGACTGAAACTTCACGCCCTCCTCACTAATCTTGCGCATATCACCCAGGCTAAAGACCTGAAATCCACCTGAATCAGTAAGAATTGGCCCCTGCCACTGAGTAAAATTATGAAGATCACCATGACCTTTAATCACCTCTGTACCAGGCCTCAACATGAGGTGAAAGGTGTTGCCAAGAATCATCTCTGCGCCAATTTCTTTGATATCACGAGGCAACATACCCTTCACCGTGCCATAGGTTCCTACGGGCATAAATGCAGGTGTCTGCACTTTACCGCGAGGAAATTGCATTTCACCTCGACGAGCTTTGCCATCGGTAGCAGAGACTTTAAATTGCATAAAACACTCACGGCTCATTCGGGTACATCCTGTTCAGCATTGGGATTATGGAGTAAAAACATAGCATCTCCATAACTAAAAAAGCGATATCGCTCTGACACCGCCTCTCGGTAAGCCGCCATTATAGAGTGATATCCCGAAAATGCGCTGACTAACATTAGCAAGGTTGATTCAGATAGGTGAAAATTAGTCAGTAGTCCATCGACAATATTGAAACGATAACCAGGGTATATAAAAATATTAGTATCCCCCTCAAAGGGAGCGATCTGCCCACTTCTGGCCGCAGTTTCCAAGCAGCGCACGCTAGTGGTACCCACAGCAATGACTCGGCCACCATTAAGCTTGGTATTCGTGACCTGATCACAGACTTTTTGGCTAACCTGCAACCATTCTGAATGCATTTTATGGTCGACGATATTATCGACACGCACTGGCTGAAAAGTCCCTGCTCCGACGTGCAGGGTGACAAACGCGATCGATGCGCCCTTAACCTGAATGTTCTCAAGCATTTGCTCATCAAAATGCAGCCCAGCTGTAGGCGCGGCTACCGCACCCAATTGATCAGCATAGACTGTTTGATAACGCTCCTTATCCTCATCAGTGTCACTACGATCAATATAAGGCGGCAATGGCATATGTCCAATGGCGTCTAAAACCGCCAGCACCGGCTTGTTAAAGGTTAAGGCAAATAAATCATCGTCCCGACCCGTCATCTCTGCTGAAAATCCCTCAGAAAAAGCTATCTGACTTCCTACCTTCGGCGATTTGCTCGCGCGAACATGGGCCCGTACCGAATAGGCGTCGATTAACCGCTCAACCAACACCTCAACTTTACCTCCACTGGACTTTTGCCCATACAGTCTCGCGGCTATCACCTTAGTATTGTTGAATACGATTAAATCGCCCTGCTCAACATGAGATAAAAAATCACCAAACTGTTGATGCTGTAAATTACTCTCAGCCGAGTCGAGGAAAAGCATACGACTGTCCTGCCGCTGGGCTGCAGGCTGACGGGCAATCAACTCATTGGGTAATTCGAACTGAAAATAGTCGCGGCGCATAATGAAAACTTAAAGACTGTAAAGATTAGTTGGCAAGGGTATAGAAATTACCGTCAAAGAGCCAAATAATTAGTAGAAAAACACTCTAAGTCAGTTTCATGAGGGCGCCGAGGTTAAATCTGTTGACCCACTATTGATCACTGCTATAATCGCGGCCCTGCTCGAGTTAGTCCGGCAGAGAATGCCAGTGTGGTGGAATTGGTAGACACACGGGATTCAAAATCCCGCGCCCTTAAAAGCGTGCCGGTTCGAGTCCGGCCACTGGTACCAAACAATAAAACCTCACTCTCATTAGTGGGGTTTTTTGTTTGAGTCAAAGGCAATAGATTTGCAGAGAACTGTGCCAATTATCAATCAATTCGACAAAACTCATTGTTTTTGCGGTCAATACACCAAAAGCGTTCATCCGCCCCTAAAAGTATGTGTTACCGTTTGAGAAATTACCAATACGTCTTAGAGACTGAGGGTCAAAAATGAACTTAAAACTTCTATCACTGTCTTTTGCCGGACTACTCATCACAGGCTGCGGCGCTAAGGAAACCACTGAAGCTACTGTAATAGGCATACCCGCCCTACCGGACGGTGCTTATCTTTTAAGCGATGTGGAAGTTACCGAGAATGGTGAAGTTAGCGTATTACTGCGGGACCAAATAAAAATCTACGCTAATAATCGCTTTATGTACGCCTTTATGAACGCAGACACAGGTATCGACGTGGGCGCAGGTATTGCCACTTGGAAAAACGGTGTGATGGTAGAGGTCCCCACGGTAAACCATAATGGTCCAGTCGAGGGTTACAGTTTTGATGTGGCTATTAAGCAAACCGACGGTGGTTTTATGCAAACTATTTTGGGCATGAAATACGACGATGGCCGGTCACTGGATATGATTGAAACGTGGAACACTGCGTCGACTAAAACTTGGCTATTTGATGGTCTTTGGCAGTTGCAAAACCGCAATACTGAGGTCGTTTTTTTAGATGATTTTGTCGAAACAAAAATGATTGGTGGTGGTCACTTTATATGGTTACAGCGAGGGTCAAAGGATGGTGAAACTCAAAAGGACTTTGGCTTTGGCACCATTGTCGTTAATGATGATGGAAGTGCCACTGAGACGGGAATGACTAGCTCGATTGCAGATTATTCCGGCACGCAGCACCGGTTAAAACTGACGCTCATAGATGATAACCATTTTAGTCAAACCTTTATGATGAATGACGTTGAGGTAACACAAACCTATAAGCGTATGTAATTATCTACTAGACGAACCTAGGGCCTGTAAATTCGGGTTGCCGTCCCTTGGAACATGGCGTCTTTTTCGCATTCATTAAAGCCTGTCGTCATTTTTTTAAAAGCATTCCAAATCACTGCGTAAGAAACAGATAACTTATCGACGGGGAAGTTACTTTCGAACATGCATCGGTCAGGCCCAAAACAATCGATAGTGTGCAGGTAATAACCCTTATGGGCAGAGACTATTTCATCTGAATTAGCCGGCAAATCACGTCCATTCCACCCCCAACCATTAATCTCCATGGCCAGGCCGCCTAATTTAGCCACAACGTTTGGGCATTTTGCGAGCTCCGTAACGTCGGCTTTCCACTGCGGAAAGAGTTCCGCCTGTTTACCCGCATAAGGGCCAATGCCAAGGGGCCCACCAAAGTGATCGAAAACAATGGTGGTCTCTGGGAACGCTCGGGCTAGATCTGTGAGCTCTGTTATCTGACTGTGCAGTAACCAGGCATCAAAGGTAAGTCCCAAAGGCGCCAGTTTGGCAAAGCCTTCACGGAAGTCATCTTGCATCATTAGATTTTCAATTCTTCCGGTATACCTATCGACTGCGGGAGGGTCGGGGTAAAAAGCGGTAGAGTGACGAATACCCCGCAACAGACCTCCAGCGGCCGTGGTATGGGCCTCTAAAACCTCATCAACCTGTGCGCCAAGGGTTAGATTGGCATGGCAGACCAACCCTAAAATAGGCGGTTTTCCCTGTGTTGCATTTAGCTGTGACTGCTCTGCCTGAGCTCTTACAAACTCTGTCTCACCGACAGGTCTTAAATGATGGGGACCTTGAGATCTATATTCGGTTCCGCATTCAATAAACACAGTGCCAACAATGTTGTGTCCAGATTGAGTATCTGCCCACAGGTCGTCTAACTCATAGGGAGGGCTCGCCCTCCAAAGATGGTGGTGAGGATCAAAAATTGGCCTGTCGGGATCAATAATGTCTTCTCTTACTTGGGCATGCCAGCGATCTAATTCTTTCATTGAATGGTTTCCTGTAACCCAGCATGGGATGATTTCTTAGCCGTTACCTATTGGTTTTTGCGCTTTTTTGGCTGCTCGGCGGCGCTCAGTAGCGTCAAAAGCAGCACTGCCTATGTGCTCTTCGCCTCTCAGTTTAGCTAACTCTACCTGTTTTTGACGCTCTGCAAAGCGCTGCTTACGATCTTCTTCTACAACATCATGGCAGTGATGACAGGACAAACCTTGTTGATAGAACTCAGAACTTTTTTCTTGTTCGGTAATTGGCATTCGACAGGCATGGCACTGATCATAAGAACCACGCTTGAGATCATGATCAACTGCAACTCGATTGTCGAACACGAAACATTCGCCTTGCCATAGGGTTTGGTCTTTGGGTACTTCTTCTAAATATTTAAGAATCCCACCCTCAAGGTGATAAACCTCATCAAAACCCTGCTCCTTCATGTAGGCCGTTGACTTCTCGCAACGAATTCCACCAGTACAAAACATGGCAACTTTTTTATGTTTCTCTGGATCTAGGTTTTTCTGTGCCCAAGCTGGAAAATCTCGAAAGGTTTTTGTCTGTGGGTCGATGGCATTTTTAAAAGTACCTATCTCTACCTCATAGTCATTACGCGTATCCACGACCAACACATCAGGATCCGAAATAAGAGCGTTCCAATCACTGGGTTTAACATAGGTGCCTACAACCTGTTTAGGGTCTATACCCTCGACACCCATAGTGACAATCTCTTTTTTCAGTTTAACCTTAGTGCGGTAGAAAGGAATTTCACTGTGATAAGAGTTTTTCTGACCAATGTTAGATAACTGAGGTTGCTGCTCTAACCAACCCAGCACTACTCCGACATCTGCGGGAAGTCCCGAAATAGTGCCGTTAATACCCTCAGACGCCAGCAGCAGGGTACCAAACACATTACTTTTAGACATGATTGCTTGCAAAGGTGTCTGAAGCGACTCGAAGTCGGGCAGCGACACAAATTTGTACAGTGCGCAAGTGAGGTACTTATCTGACATGAACAACCCTTTTGATACAGCTTAAAATATATCGATCTGCTAATTAACGGGAACTTTTGAACGACAAACATTATACCAAATTGGCGGTTAGAGTGGTGTACTCACAACTTTACCCAAGAGTCGCTTGCCTGGATATACACCATCAATCAACACTCCATTCTTAACCACCAACTGACCGCCAACAATGACAAACGGAATCCCAGTCGGCGCCTGATAAGGGTCGCCATAAGCTGCGTTAGCTTGCACTGTGCTAGCATTAAAAATCACAATATCAGCATCTACACCCTCTTGAATACGACCCTTTTTATCAAAACTAGACGATGCCTGAGACAACCATTGGGCCTGATACAGGCTCAGCCGCGCCAGCGCATCCGATAGAGTTAGCAAGCCCGTATCGCGCACATAGTGGCCTAATACTCGAGAAAAAGTACCGGCCACATTAGGATTGGTTTTTATACTTAAATCAATCGCTGGTAAAGCATCCGTTGCTACCATCATCCGCGGCCATTGCATGGCCGTTTCTATCCAGTCTTCTTTAACGTAGTGATGATTAACCGACCCCCTAGGCTGTTCTTTGGCATATTTTTCCCAGGTCTCTTTGGTCAACCATTCACCAGTAGCAACCCACTGAACATCTTCGTAAGTAATATCAAACATACCTCGCCAATCACGAAATCGAAACACATCCGCCGAAATACTGGTGCCACCTGCCGCGTAAGAAAGCGTCTCTGTAGCGATATTGGCACCTGCACTATTCGCCTCATCTATCATTTGTAACCATTCACCCACCCTTCCCATGGCGTTGTGGGTGATATGCACGACAAACAAGGGTGCCTTGGTTTCTTTTGCCAGATTAATAACTTCAATCAGACCTGCGGTATCGCCAGTGTAACCGCGACGAACATGGATATGAATCGGCACCTGCCGCTCGCCTGCCACCTCAAATAGCATACGCAGTTCATCCGCGGACACCGCCGAGGTAAGGTAATCAAGTAGGACCCCAATACCCAATCCACCTTGGTCAATACCTTGGTTTATCATAACGCGCATGGTTTCAATTTGTTCCGAACTGGCTGGCGTGGTCCAAGATTTTCCGTTCATATGAAATGGATCGGTGCTGCCAAGAATATATTCAGTTCTAATACCTTCCATCACCTTTGATCTGACTGCGAAGTGTGCCACTGACGCCCCGTAATTTAGTTGGGCTCCGTTTTTGTAGTCCTGCCCAAAAAAATCCACTGGGAAGGCACCAGCCTCCATATCTAGCTGGGTCGTAACACCATCTAGCAGGTTCATCTTTTGACCCAATTTGGTGGGCGTATGACTATGAATATCTATAAACCCCGGCGCGACTACCAATCCTTCAGCGTCGATGGTTTTATCCCCCAGCAAAGGTTTCGTCGAGATGGATTCAATAGCACCAGCGATAATGCCCAGGTGACGGATACCATCGAGGCCAGTTTCAGGATCGATGACTCGACCATTAGCGATCACCAAATCGTAATTCGCAGCTACCAAAGAAGAGAATACAGCGGACAGAAGAAAAATTATGTAGCGAACCTTAGTTATTAACATCCATTAACTCCACTTGTTTTAATAGTTATTCAGCTGTTCAGCAACATCGTCTGGATCTGACGACTATGCATCTACCGATGTGTAAATGAGAATACAAAGTCTCTTAATACGATGTCAATGGATTGCGAAAGTAACCCACCCAACGTTACCTCCTTTCACCGCAATTCCCTTACTGTTCGTCTAGTTTTATTGAAAAATAATCACTTCGAAGAGGCTTTAGCTTGAATTACCAACTAGAATATGTCGATTATGAATCTAATTAGAGCAATTTTAAAACGGCGGCAATGACTATTTACAAATACCTAGTAAAGATAACCTTTTTCTTTCTTACTCTTTTTGTGCTCACCTCTCTAAGTGCAGCCAAGTCACAGTCGGATGATCCTGTCTACAACACAGGCCCTCAGTCAGAGACACTCAGATCAGCAATAGCCTCTGGCGATTGGGACATTGATGGTGATGGTCGAGCGGATGCGTTAACCGATGGTTTGTTGTTTTTACGCTATGCCTTTGGGTTGACCGGAGACCCACTAATTAGCGGCGTTGTCGCTAGCGATGCGCAATACACCACCGCGTCAGATATAGAACAAGAATTAGCTACTATTTACGCCAGTTCAGGTGATATCGATGGAAATGGTGAAGTTGATGCATTGACTGATGGGTTGTTGTTGCTGAGATACCTATTTGGTCTGGACGGAGATACCTTAACGGCAGGTGTTATTGGTAGTGGAGCGACTCTGACAGATAGCGCTGGGCTAGAGACCTATATGGCTACTCTGATGCCACAGGCACCCTACATAACGCTCAATGGCAGTGCCACGATTAACCATGAGCAGGCAACCAGTTATGTTGATGCTGGTGCGACGGCCAAAGATTTTATTGATGGTTCCGTCACGGTAACGGTTGCAGGGTTGGTCGATTCTGATACGGCGGGTGTTTATACCTTAAGTTACTCAGCTACTGACAGTGAGGGTAATGTATCTCGGGTATTAACTCGCACAGTGGCGGTGGCTGACACTACAGCGCCGGTGATTACCTTGGTGGGTGAGACGGCTTTAGAAATTGAGCAAGACTCGACCTATACCGATGCGGGTGCGACTGCTGTAGATACGGTAGATGGGTCCATCACTGTGGTGACTACTGGCTCTGTTGATACCGCAACTGCTGGCACTTATACCCTCACTTATACTGCCACTGATAACGCAGGTAATGAGGCGAATGACTCGCGCACTGTAAAGGTTACCTCTTCGAAGGTGGTACTCAATGTGTTTATTGATGGTGAAGTGGATTCTGGGTGGGATAAGGGGATGAACGCCGCTGATTCTGGAATCAACTGGGGTGAATGTTCCAATGATGGGGGAGAAAGTTGCCCCAATATTGCTTGGCAACTCGTGCAGGATGACGACAGAGGAATTGTTCTTGAGATTGAGCATAGCTCTGAAGGCCAGCAGGCGATCTTTTATTTTAAGGCCTCTATGGGTAGAGATTTGTCAAGATACGCAGGTGGCCAACTCATATTTGATATCAAGACCATTAGTGGTGATAGCAATTACAGCATGAAATTGGATTGTATCTATCCTTGTACCTCTAGTGACCAAAATCTCGGTGTTCAAGGAAATAATGGCTGGGAAACTGTAACAATAGAAATTGATGATTTGGTTGCTGATGGTCTATCCCTCGCCACAATTAATACCGGAATCGTTATTTGGGCAACGCAATACACCGATACGGTCTTTCAATTAGATAATGTGCGTTGGGAAGATACTGATGGTGGTGAAAATCCGGAACAACCCAAGGCTGATGATGGGTGGATTATTCCAACATACACAGGCTACACAACGCCTGAATCTTATGAGGGATATGGTCTTACTTGGTCTGATGAATTTTCCGGTACAGACATCAACACTAACTATTGGGGTTTCGACATTGGCGGCAATGGCTGGGGAAACAATGAACTTCAGTATTACACAAATAGAAATGCCTACCTAAAAGATGGCATGTTGGTCATCAGAGCTCAGCAAGAGTCCTATAGTGGCAAAAACTACACATCCGCTCGCTTAAAAACTCAGGGAAAGCAAAACTTTCAGTATGGGCGTATCGATATTCGAGCTCGAATGCCTGAAGGGCAAGGAATATGGCCCGCCCTTTGGATGCTAGGTAAAAACTTTAATGAAGTGAGCTGGCCCTATTGTGGTGAAATTGACATCATGGAAATGGTAGGCGGTGGCAGCGGTAAAGATAACCAGGTACTTGGCACCGCTCATTGGAATGTTGGTGGTCTGAACGCATCCTACTCACCGACCTACTTTGGTAGCACAAAGTTGATGTCTGAAAACCTAGCAAATAACTTCCACGTTTATAGTATTGTTTGGGACAGTAACAAAATTAAGTGGTATATCGATGATGTGCAGTATCACATTATGTCGATAGATAACTCGGCATCTCTAGAAGCATTCCAAAAAGAGTTTTTCTTCATCTTCAATATCGCCGTAGGCGGCAACTTGCCAGGAAGTCCAAATACATCAACTGTATTTCCTCAACGTCTGTTAGTTGATTACGTTAGGGTCTTCCAAGATGAGAATGGCAATACGGGCGGCCAATCTGGATCTACTTATCCTGTCCCAGGATTAATAGAAGCGGAAGACTATTCCGATATGTCAGGCATACAATTAGAAACAACCACAGATACAGGTGGCGGGTCTAATATTGGCTATGTAGATACTGGTGACTGGGTAGAATTTTCTCTTGACGTAGCTGATGAGGGGAGTTATTTGATCGAATATAGAGTAGCCAGCGATGTCGGTAGCGCTGGATTCCAAGTGCTCATTGATGGGACTCAAATAGATACACAAACCGTTGAAGATACCGGTGGCTGGCAATCGTGGATAACCAACTCAGCAACTGTGAACTTAACTGCGGGTGAACAGACATTACGATTAAATGCTATTGGTAATGAGTGGAATTTAAATTGGATAAAATTTAGCACTCAATAAGGTACTTAAATAATGGCCCACTTTAGACAGATTATTAAAA
>Ga0308010_1000837_pt1 | contig 18459 bp, 14 predicted proteins | sample Neamet129_FD_202368 | JGI IMG/M metagenome (GOLD analysis project Ga0308010, IMG submission 202368) | Marine microbial communities from water near the shore, Antarctic Ocean - #129 | ecosystem: Environmental > Aquatic > Marine > Unclassified | place: Southern Ocean | collected 2014-07-24 | reverse complement strand
AAATAATAAATATTTTCATTTAAGACAATATTCATTGATTTTAGCTGGTTTAGGTGATAATGAAGCTGCTATTGAAGCTGCGAAAAAATCATATGAATTAGCTAAAATAGCTGGTAATGGTGATTACTTAAAGATGAATAAAGAATCAATAGAGAATTGGTCTAAATAGACAAAATTCGTATTCTTAAATTAAAAACCTCGCTTAATAGTGAGGTTTTTTTTATTATTTTCAATTTCTTGAAATAAATATGCAAAAGCAATAGTTAAAATAGATCCTATTACATTTAGCCATAGATAGCCAAATAAGTCAAATAAATAGTGATCAATTAGGTAGCAAGAAATTACTGTTAATTCTGAAACAATCGCTGCATAAAAAACAGGATTACTATTAATTTTTTTAAAAAATATTGCTACTAAAAACACACCAAGAATTGTTCCATAAAAAATGGATCCAATTATATTAACTAATTGAATTAAGTTATCCTCAAAAAAGCTACCAAAAGAAGCAAAAACTATAGCAATTACACCCCACATTAAGGTAAATAATTTAGCCATATTCACATAATGATTTGCTGACAGGTTAGGTGTGTGTCTTTTATATAAATCAATTAGAGTTGTAGCTGAAAGAGCATTTAATTCAGAAGCTGTTGAGCTCATAGCAGCTGCAAATATAACAGCCAAGAGTAGGCCTATTATTCCATTTGGTAAATGACTGATAATAAACGTTATAAAAACATAATCTGTATCATTAGTTGAAGCATCTTTATCATTTTTTAGAATTAAACTATTTACTTGTTCTCTTTGTTTTCTATTATCTAATTCAAGTTTTAAATAATCTTTTTTTAAGTTTTCGTTTTCAAAAAATAGTGGATTCAATAAAACCTCATGCTTTTTATCTTGAGTTAACTTATATTCTTTTTCAACTTGAAAATAATCGTTTGCATAATTTGATTTTTTTAACTCTATTATGTTTTTTGAATTAAAATGAATCGGAGGTGTTTCATACTGGTAAAATACAAATACTATTACACCAATTAAAAGAATGAAAAATTGAAATGGAACTTTAAGAAAACCATTCATGATTAACCCCATTTGACTCTCTTTAAGTGATTTCCCTGAAAGATATCTTTGAACTTGACTTTGATCCGTTCCGAAATATGAAAGTGCAAGGAATAGACCACCTGTTATTCCACTCCAAAATGTATATCTATTACTAGGGTCGATGCTAAAATCTAACACATCTAGTTTTTCATTATATCCTGCTAATTTGAGAACCTTTGTAAAATCAATATTTTCAGGCATTTTAATTAGAGCTATCCAAAAAGCCGAAATCAATCCAATGATAATTATAATCATTTGTTGTTTTTGAGTGACATTTACTGCACTGGTTCCCCCAATTAAAGTATAAAAAATGACTATAATCCCAATCAGTATAACTAAAATTTTTAAATCCCATCCAAGAGCTACACTTAAAATTATAGCAGGAGCATATATTGTAATACCAGCTGCTAAGCCTCTTTGAATTAAAAATAAAATAGCAGTTAAAGTTCTAGTTTTTAAGTCAAACCTCTTTTCTAAAAACTCGTAGGCTGTATAAACATTAAGTTTTTGATATACTGGTAAAAAAAATAGACATATAATTATCATTGCAAATGGAAGTCCAAAATAAAATTGAACAAAACCCATTCCATCACTATAAGCTTGTCCTGGTGTGGAAAGAAATGTGATTGCACTTGCTTGAGTAGCCATTACTGAGAAACCTACAGTCCACCACCTGGCTTTATTATCACCTTTTATATATGATTTAATAGATGAATGGTTTTGATTTTTCCAAACACCATAAAATGCAATAAAAAGGAGTGTTCCAACTAAAAGGAACCAATCAATATTTATCATTAGCTATAATTATTCGTTATGGAATAAAAAATAAACCAGTAAAAAAAATTTATTCCAACTAGTAATATGTATATTTTATTTTTAACCTTATTCATGTCCGTAATTTATTAAATTAACAAAAAGTCTATATGCTCCGGGAACTCCAGCAGGTAATTCTCTAAAAAAACTAAGGCCAGTATAGATTATTTTACCTTTACCATATGGGGCAACTAGAAGGCTTCCTCTTTTTTTTGTTTCATTAATATCATTCATTTCTATGAGTGGTTCAAAATTTTCATCCCAATAGTTTGGAAAGTACAAACCCCGTTCCTGAACCCAATTTTTAAAATCATCACTTGTTATTTTATTAGGAAAATTAAATATCGGATGAGATTTATTTAAAAAATAAACTTTTGAATTTTCATCTGTAACTCTATCTCGGGATAGTATTAACTTATAAGGGGTGATATTATTTGTTTTTAATCCTCTACTAGTATTATATTGAATAATTAAAGTCCCTCCATTTTTTACAAATTCCCATAAAACTTCATTTTTAAAACTTAATTCACTAATTACATTAAATGCTCTAATACCAATTACTATTGTTTTAAAATTTGAAAGATTCTCTAAAATTATTTTAGAGGGATCAATATTAACTACCTCTATTCCAATATTTTCTAATGTTTCAGGTATTTTATCTCCTACACCCATTAAATAACCAATTTTACTAATATTATTTTTTAAATCAATTCCAAAAACTTTAGCAATACTTGGCTTTACAATAAATTGTTTTGGAATATGGGGATAATCAATAGTTATTAGTTGATTAGAGTATTCTTTGTTATTTGAATTAATAATTGGCTTTATAAAACCTGAGTTATTTTTATTACTAGAATAAACTTCAAATAAATAATTTTTTTGTTGATTTTTTTTTGAAATATCTACCAAGTATTGACTGGGTTTAACTGTCCACTCTTCTGGTATTTCAAGACTTAGAGTGCCTTTAATATTATTTTTATGCGCAGTTATTAAAACAGGAATTTGCTTTGGTTTTGAATCGGGAAATATATATACAGGTTGATCAATTTTAATAGTAACTTTTGGAACAATAGTGAAGGGAGTTACTACCTCTCCTTGAACAGGATCTGTAATCCTATTATTTGCATCAACAACTATATTTAATTCTGTACCATTTATTTCTAGCTTTATTTCGACTTTTATAGCTAACGGAGTTTCAGGTAAACCCTTTAGATCCTCATTATCCACTTTATACATCCCTAGTGTGCCTTCTCTAGTCAGCCAGTATGGTGATGAAATTTGATTGTCTGTGGTTATTTCTAATTTTTTTTCAAATAAAGTATTATTACTTACTGAAGAATTAATGTTAAAATCAATATTTTTCAATCTCAGGTTTTTAATTAAAATACTTGTATTTGATGGATTAATGATTTTCAGATTAAATATTTCTTTACTTTTTGGAGTTCCTAATATATTTTCACTATTTAATTGAATATTTAATCCCATACTAAGAGATATTATATTTTTCACCTCATTTAATTTTAGACTTTTCCAATATCCGCTTTCTAAACTTCCAATACTTTTATAAATATTAATTAAGTCATCTATGTTTTTTTCAGGAACTTTGAAGTTAAAGTTATTAAGTAGTTTGTCTATTAGTATTTCAATCTTATCACCACCTTTTAGTCTATTCCAACTAATATCAATTCCTTCAAAAGGATTATTTGATGAAACAGTTTTTCCTTTTATTATTTCCATATAACCCCATTGAGGACCCCCGGGTTTTGGAGACCTTCCAAATCCTTGAGATTTGTGCTGACTTCTACTTTTAGCAGCTATTTGATCATAGGTCATTCCAGTCAGAGTATTAAATTCACTTTGATCAAATTTTAAAAAATTATCTTTTTCAACTTTCATGAAATTTTCCTTACTTCCATAAAAGAACCAGGAAGTGTTAAAAAATAATCTTTTTGGACTCCAAACAGGAAGTGATTTTAATTGTTCTGAACAATAATTAACGTTTGAAGATAAATCAAAAGCTTGATAACTTAAAATTGCTGATGATGTGTGATGTCCATGAGTTGTGCCAGGAGTTCTATGATCAAATCGATTTATAATTATATCAGGTTGAATTGTTCTTATATGTTTAACAACTTGACTTAATAATTCATTTTCATCCCAAATATTTAATGTTTCATCTGGATGCTTTGAGAAACCAAAGTCATTTGCTGTTGTAAATAACTGATTAGCACCATCAATTTTTCTTGCAGCTAAAAGCTCTTGGGTTCTAATTAAGCCTAACGCATCTGTTAATTCAGTTCCTATCCTGTTTTGACCTCCATCACCTCTTGTTATTGAAAGGTAAGTTGTTTCAATATGATGTTTATTTGAAAAATAAGAAATAAGGTTTGTGTTTTCATCATCCGGATGAGCTCCTATGTGAAGTAAACTTCCTAAAACGTTTAATTTTTGAACCTTTGAATATATATCTGAGCTATTCTGTGATCTTACCTGAAATGTAAACAGTAAAAATAATAATAAAAGAGTAAAAATATATTTCATTTGTTGAAGTTAATATTTAAAAATCAGCGATCTATAAGTTTTTTTATCTCATTTAAAACCTCAGTTACTGGAAGGCCAACTACATTTGTATAACTCCCTTCTATCTTTGAAATTCCTAATAAACCAATTGATTCTTGAATTGCATATGATCCTGCTTTGTCAAGAGGATTTCCGTTTAATAGGTAATTATTAATTATGGATTTATTTAATTTTTCAAATGTAACTTTAGTGGAAACATCAATACAATAATAATTGTTAAAAGTTAAGAACCCTACTGCAGTTATTACTTTATGAGTTTTTCCTGATAATGACTTTAACATTTGTCTTGCTTCATTTAAAGATTTGGGTTTACCAAGACATTTATTTTCATGCCAGACAATTGTATCTGCAGAAATTACTATTTGATTTTTATTTATTATTTCTTTAAATGGATTAGACTTTAAACCAGCAATATGTCTTGCAATATCAGCTTCTTTTAGATTTGATGGATAGGATTCTTCAACATCAAAGGTTTTAATTTTAAATGGAAATTCAAATAAATTAAAAAAATCTCTTCTTCTAGGAGAATTAGATGCTAATATTATTTCATTTTTAAAGTTTTCTACCATGTGATTATTTAGTAAACTTCCATTTTTTTTGAACTCTAAGAACTTGTTCTATTATTTCTCTAACACAACCATTACCTCCGCCTTTATGAGAAATATAATCTGCGATACTTTTAACATCACTAGCTGCATCTTGAGGACAGCAACTCACTCCAGATTTCTTCATAACGGGTATATCAGGTATGTCATCCCCCATATAAAGAACACTACTTGCGGATAGTTTATGTTTATTTAATAATTCATTATAAGATTCAATTTTATTGTGAGAATCCAAATAAATATCTTTAACACCAAGTTTTTCTAATCTAGTTCGAATGGATTCATCTTTTCCACCTGAAATTATTGATATTTTAAAACCGTGATCAATTGCATACTTAATTGCAAATCCGTCTTTGGCATCCATAAGTCTTAACATTTCTCCATTTGAGGTAATTAAAAGCTTACCATCAGTTAAAACTCCATCAACATCAAAAATGAAAGTTGTGATGTTTTTTAATTTAATTTTATAATTTTCTTTACTCATAAATGTTTTGTATTGATTTTGTTATTGTATCATAAAGCTCTTTATCATTCAAATCATTCATTAGTGCACCATGCTTCTTTAATGTTTTCTTATCATGCCTTCTTGCTGGTCCAGTTTGTATTTTTTTTGGATCATTGATTAATGTTTGTTTAATTGTATTTTTTATGATGGGCTCTAAAATGGAAAAGGGTATGTTATTGTCATCACATATTTTTCGCCCTTTATATATCATGTGATTCACGAAATTATTAACCCATACAGCAGACAAGTGAATATTTGCTCTTTGAATAGAATTTAGGCATTCGTAACTTCCTCCTAATGATAATGTTAATTTTTTTAACAAATCAAGATCATTTTTATTTTTAGCCTCGATACAAAATGGAGTGTTTTTAAAAAGATCATCATTAAATTTTGAAATTGTTTGCACTGGAAATAAAACTCCTGATCTGGGATGATATTTAAAGATATCTATTGATGTTGCACCAGAGCAGTGAATCACTAATGAGTCGATTGAGATAAAATTAAAAAACATATCAATTGAATCGTCTGATACTGCTAGAATATACAAGTCTGCTTTTTTAAGATTGGATAATTTATTAATTCCATTTTTAGGTATTTCGTTATTTAGCCAGTTTCTCCCATACCAGTCAAGCAATTTAAATTCTTTAAGGTTATCAATCGATTTTGCTAGTAAAGAACCAACATTTCCATTTCCAATAACAGTTATATTTAACATAATTTCAAATGTACATAATGTTGGTAATAAATTAATGAATTAAGAAATTCTAAAAATGTTAAATAAATCAATTTTATAAGTAGTTACCTGTTTAAAAATCCAGTATCAAAGGGTATATTTGTAATGAATATTAATATGTAAATGCAAGAAAAGTTTTTTAAGTACTTATTTTCAAATCAATTAACTGCATTGCTTTTTATTGCCTTCCCAACAGCAATGGGAGCCGGAACTTTTTTAGAGAGTTTTTATTCTACAACTGCAGCTAAAATATGGGTTTATAATGCATGGTGGTTTCAACTTATTATGGGCTTGCTTGCTATAAATTTTATAGGAAATATATTCAAATATAGATTGTTCAAAAAAGACAAATGGGCAGTATTATTACTTCATCTTTCTTTTATTTTAATTCTCTTGGGTGCTTTCGTAACTCGATATTTTGGTTTTGAGGGAGTAATGCCAATAAGAGAAGGTGATGAGAGCAGTAAAATGATATCAGAAAAAACCTATTTAACAATTCTAGTTGATGGAGAAGTTAATGGAATTCCTCAAAGAAAGAAATTAATAGACGAAGTCTTATTTTCAGAACACACATCGAATAGTCTTAAATGGAACAAAGACTTTAATGGACAAGAATTTTCTATTAATTATGTAAAATATATTGAAAATGCCTCAGAAGGACTCGTTTTAGACCCGGATGGAGATAGATATCTGAAGATTGTTGAAGCTAATGATGGAAACAGGCATGAACATTTTTTAAAAGAAGGAGAAATTGCAAGTATTCATAATGTTCTTTTTACATTAAATAACTCAGTAGAAGGAGCTATTAATATTCGATCAGATTCTGGTTTATATTACATAGAGTCTCCTTTTAGCGGGACATTTATGAGAATGGCTGATCAATTTAAAGGAGAAATAATAGAGAATAAAGAACAAGAATTATTACTTAGGTCACTTTATGCTATACCAAACTTCCAATTTGTTATTCCCGACCCCCCTTTAAGAGGAAATTTTGGAATTGTTAAATCAAACGATAATTTATCAGACAAGCAAGACGCATTATATCTATCAGTAAGCTCAATGGGTGAGACAAAAGAAATCGGAATAATGGGAGGGAAGGGAGTCGTTAATGAAGCTAAGGATTTAAAAGTAGGAGGATTGGATTTTTACATATCATATGGATCACAATCAATTAATCTTCCTTTTTCAATTACTTTAAATGATTTTATCGCAGAAAAATATCCAGGAACAGAAAAAAGTTATTCTTCTTTTATGAGTAAAGTCACAGTTAAAGACAATTCTAAAGAATTTGATTATGATATATTCATGAATAATATTTTGGACTATCAAGGTTATAAATTTTTTCAAGCATCTTTTGATCCAGATGAAAAAGGGACAGTGCTTTCTGTAAATAACGATTTTATGGGCACTCTGTTGACTTACATAGGATATATTTTACTTTATGTATCGATGTGTGGTATCTTTTTTATTGGAAGAACTCGTTTTAAAAATTTATCAAAAAGCCTTTCAAAATTAAAAAATAAACAATTTTTATTTGTTTTAATTTTTTTGTTTTTTAATACTTTAAATGCCCAAGTCTCTAGTTTAAAAAAGTTTGAATTACATGAATTTGATTTTGATTCATTAATTCAGGTTACAGCTTTTCCTGATGCTCAAGCAAACAAGTTTGGTAGTTTAATAATTCAAGATTTGGGGGGAAGAATGAAACCTGCAAATACTTTTTCGTCAGAACTCTTAAGGAAAGTCAGTAAGAGTGATACATACAAAGGTCTTTCATCAGATCAGGTTTTATTATCAATTGTTAATAATCCAGCCGTATGGTATAATGTTCCAATTATTTATTTAAAAAGGGGGAATGATAGCTTGAGGAAAATTGCTGGGATTGATAAAAAATCAAAATATGCACCACTGGTTTCATTTTTTGATGATCAAGGAAATTATAAGATTGCTAAACAATTAGAAAATGCATACAGATCACAAACTCCAAATCAATTTCAAAAAGATTTCATTGAACTAGATAGAAGAGTTAATTTACTTTACTCTGCATTGGAAGGAAAGATATTAAGAGTTTTTCCTGTTCCGAACGATTCAATAAATAAATGGGTTTCATACCCAGAATTAAATGAAGTTGTAATAAAAGGAACAGACTCATTATATGTAAATAATGTTCTACCACTTTACTTTCAGGCAATGCGATTAGGCAAATCCAATGGAGATTTTACTCAAGCCGATGAACTTATTGAGAGTTTGAAAGGATTTCAAAGAAAGTATGGATCAGAAGTTATCCCAAGTTCTTCAAAAGTTGATGCAGAAATTTTATATAACAAATACGATATATTTAAAAAATTATTTAGCTGGTATATATACGCTGGACTCTTGTTGTTTGTAATTTTAATAATTAGAATTTTTAATGAAAGGAAATTTCTTAAATACGTTGAATTAGCTTTAATAGTGGCTATTGGTTTACTTTTTTCTTTTCACACTTTAGGATTAATTTTTAGATCATTTATTTCAGGTCATGCTCCTTGGAGCGATGCATATGAGTCTATGATATACGTTTCATGGGCCACATTGTTTTTTGGTTTAATTTTTGGCAGAAAATCTTCACTTACAATTGCTGCTACCTCATTTGTTTCATCAATGATATTAATGATAGCTCACTGGAACTGGATGGATCCTGCGATAGCAAATTTACAACCTGTTTTAGATAGTTATTGGTTAATGATCCATGTTGCTGTAATAGTAGGAAGCTATGGGCCTTTCTCTATTAGTATGATATTAGGTATTGTAGCTTTACTTTTAATTACTATAACAAATTCAAAAAATAAGATCAAAATTAAATCAAAAATTAAAGAACTAACTATAATAAATGAACTCTCGATAACTATTGGTTTAATAATGTTGACAATTGGAAATTTTCTTGGCGGAATGTGGGCAAACGAAAGTTGGGGTAGATATTGGGGTTGGGATCCAAAAGAAACATGGGCTTTAATTTCAATTATGGTATATGCTTTTGTAATTCATATGAGATTAGTCCCTGGCTTAAAAGGTAAATGGTTATTTAACTTAATGAGTATCGTTGCATACTCAAGTATTTTAATGACTTATTTTGGTGTTAATTTTTATTTAGTAGGTCTTCACTCATATGCGAGTGGTGATAAAATTATAACACCAAATTTTGTTTACTTTTCAATTTTATTTGTAATTATTCTAGGAACAATTTCTTATTATTCGAATAAAAAACACTTTAAGTAGCTACTTTAAGGCTGAAATAAAATCATCTTCATCAATACCAGATTGAACAAGTTTTATAGACTTTTCAACAATAGAACTCGCATCTTCAATTGGAAAACCTAGAGCAATTGTAAACTTATTAAGTAATTTAATTTCGGCTTTATCTGCAATATCGTCTGAAACAACAATTCTAGACAAGTCATACAACCTCTCTAAGCGCTTAACTTCTGATGCAGGAGGAATAATCTGGTGAGAATCAGGATTTGATATGATATCATCAACCTCAGTTGGTTCAATTTCTAAAAGTATAGCAAGTCTATTTATAAATTTTTTTTCTTCATCTGTTATTATATTATCACTAAGTGCAACTTTAACTATTGATGCAAAATGATCTCGATTACGATTTTTAAAATTACTTGAAAAAATATTAGACATATATTTAATTTATTTTTTCAAATATAAATAACCTGTATTTACTTCAAACATGTATATGCATATTTATATATTTTAATTGTATTTTTTTAAATTAGCTCAAAATTTAAATGATGCTATTAAATATTGTGGATGAAATTTCATCGTTAGAATCTTTAGTTGTCGGAATAGCGAATAGTAATGGTGGTATTCCTGAATTAAAAGATGTTTATGATCCTAAATCAAGAAGTCATGTACTGTCTGGAACTTATCCTTTAGAGTCTGATATGGTTAATGAACTAGATTGCTTTGTTTCAATATTAACTTCTTATGGAATAAATGTTCATAGACCGGATTTAATTAAAAATTATAATCAGATATACACTAGAGATATTGGCTTTGTTGTTGAAAATAAATTCTTTAAATCAAATATTTTACCAATCAGATCTAGAGAAATAGATGCACTAAAAAACATATTAAACTCATTTGATCCGGAATTAATCATTGCTTTTCCGAAAGATGCACATATCGAAGGAGGAGATGTTGTTCTTCATAAAAATAAAATTTATATTGGTGCTTATATAGGCAGCGATTACCCTAAGTATATAACTGCAAGAACAAATTTAGAAGGTTTGAAGTTTTTAGAGAATTATTTTCCAAAAAAGAAAGTTGTTCTATTAGAATTAAATAAATCTAATACAGATCCAAAAAAAAATGTTTTACATCTAGATTGTTGTTTTCAGCCTATTGGAAAAACATCTGCCATAATTCATAAAGAAGGGTTTTCAAATAAAGATCAGTTATTAACTCTAATAGATGATTTTGGTATTGAAAATTGTTTTTTTATTAATTCTAATGAAATGTTTGACATGATGAGTAATGTCTTCTCAATCAATAAAAATACAGTAGTATCTGATTCAAGTTTTATAAGACTCAATAAATGGCTTATTAAAAAAAAATTTAAAGTTGAAAAAGTTTCCTTTAGAGAGATAGCTAAGCAAGAAGGACTTTTTAGATGTGTTACTTTACCATTAAGTAGAAAAAATGAACAAATTAACTAATCACGTTTTAATGGTTCGTCCATATCTTTTTAAAAAGAATGAACAAACAGCCTCAAATAATTACTATCAATCCGATAGTAGTTTGAATTTAAATACATTAAATAAATTAGCTCTTAAGGAATTTGATGAATTTGTTAAGATTTTAATTAAAAACGGTATAAAGGTTACTGTTCATCAAGATAATCAGAACCCTGAGACACCTGATTCATTATTTCCTAATAATTGGATTTCTTTTCATGATAAACATAAAGTAATTGTCTATCCTATGTTTGCTAAAAACAGAAGAGATGAAAGGTCTAATCATATTTTTGACTCTTTGAAAAAATCAGGAGTTAATATGGAAATTATTTACGATTTGACTAATTATGAGAATCAAAATCTTTTTTTAGAGGGAACAGGTAGTATGGTTTTAGATAGAGTCAATAAAAAACTATACGCTTCATTATCAGATAGAACAGATAAATCTATAATATTAGATTTTTCTGAAAAAATGAATTATAAACCTATTATATTTTCTTCATTTCAAACTGTTAACAATGATAGATTAAAAATCTATCATACAAATGTAATGATGAGTATTGGAGATAAATTTGCAGCCATTGGACTAAACTCTATAGATGATATTTCTGAAAGAGATTTGGTTTTAAATGAATTGAGAAATGATAATAAAGAAATCATATCACTTAGTGAAAATCAAATTGAACATTTTGCGGGCAACATGTTACTCATCAAAAATTCAATTCAACCAGTTTTGGTTATGAGTACTTCAGCTTATGATTCTTTATCTAAAGATCAGATCACTAAACTTGAAAAGTATGCAAAAATAATTCATACTAACTTAGAAACCATTGAAAAAGCAGGTGGTGGAAGTGCAAGATGTATGTTGGCTGAAATTTTTTAAAAGTACTTCTGAATAATTAACAAATATCCTTTATCGCTATAAAACGTACTCTTTTGTAATCAGCAAACCATTTTCCATTTATAAAACATTTTTCTTTTATATTTTTTTGGACTTCTCTTTTAATTTCTTCTATATCCTTAAAATTAACATCTTTAAAAAATCTTTTTGCAAACATTGAAATCCAATCTATTATCCCACTTTTTTCATTGGAGAGTTCCGTTGGACGATCAAAATATTCTGCTAAAATAACTCTAAATCCAACAGATTCTAACTCTGCTGAATATTCTTTAATAGACGGAAAATACCACAACTCTAGTTTAGATTGATTTATATAGCCTCTTTTTTTGAGTGATCTTCTTAATTGGTCAATTATTATTTTAACATTACCCTTTCCACCAAACTCTAAAACTACTTTACCGTTTAATTTTAAATTTTCATACATACATTTTATCACATTCTTATAATTTAAAATCCAATGTAGAGTGGCATTTGAAAAAATAGAATCAAATTTTTTATCAAATTTAAAATCCTCTGCATTTAAAACTTGAAAATCAATCATACCAAACCTTAATTTAGCATCAGTAATCATTTCAACTGAATTATCAATTCCAATAGTTTCTTTTGATAATTCATTAATCTTAAATGTCAATTGTCCTGAACCACAACCTAAATCTAAAATTCTATCATTTTTTTTTGGCTTTAATAATTTTATAAGTGATTTCCCATAATCATAAACAAAAGAATACTTTTCGTTATATAATTTAGTATCCCATTTTTCAATATGCATGACTTTTTGTTCAGATTAAATTGGTTTGGGCTAGGTAATATCTTTAATTAATAGACTTAAAAATACCATTTTCTATATCTTTTTCAACCTTGTCTCCATTGAATGTTTGCCCATGCATATTGATGTAAACACCTTTTTTTAGTGTTTGAACAACTGAAAGAGCACTGCCTAAATTAAAAAATCCATCTGAAGAACTTCCAAAAGCATATGGAACCATAGCACCAGTAATTACTATAACTTTATCTTGGATATTTGCTTTAATTAAATATTTAGCAGTGTTTGTCATTGTGTCTGTTCCGTGAGTGATTACAATTAAATTTGATTTACATTTTAAGCAAGCTTCTTCAATTAATTTAAGGTGAGAATCATTCATTTCAAGGCTATCAATTAACATTAATTGTTCTACACTAACATCAAGTCTACATTTAGCTCGTTTAAGCATTTTTGGTATATGAGTTTTTTCAAAAAATAATTCACCATTTATGTAATTATAATTTTTGTCAAATGTTCCTCCAGTTACAAATACTTTAATTCTACTCATTTTAATAAATTATAGCAATATTGATAATGAATCTTGTGAGTTTGTGATTTTGATCTTTTTTTATATTTAAAATATTTTAACAAATTTTTATTTTTATTTTGAACAAAACCTTTCACTTCATTTGATAATTTATCATCCTCAATCAACAGTTTAAATTGATTTATAAGGTTTTTTTGAAGCTCTCTTTGAAGGATATCAGGCTCTACAAAATCGGTAGTTAAATTACTTGTTAAACGTTCAATTAGCTCAAATACTGACAATCCATTTCCTTCAAGAGTATTTTCAGTTGAGATCATGGTATTTAATTTTTTAACACTCAAAATCCTGTTAAAGACTGATTTTTGAAGATTACTTATTAGAGTTAAAACCCCATCTTTTTTGATTTTTGAAATCAATTTTTTATCATACAACCAAATCGGTGAAGACCAAAGATTCGTGTTTAAAAAATCGATTGCTTTTAATTGTTCATCTTTAGAAACATTTTTAAAAGGTATTGCACTTTGACCTTTATTCATTAAAGTTTGATTAACTCCACCAATCACTGATGATACGTGATATATGTATCTTCTATAGACACTTATAAGTTCACCATAAAGCTCATTTAAATCCTCAAAGCTCATACCTTTTTTAATTGTCCATTTTTCAAGATTTTGTGATACAATTTTAAGGTTCATTAATCCATAATTACTTGCCTTAACAGGATCATCTCCAATATTCTCAGTTTGAGAATCTGGATCGTTACCGTATGATCCAAACATATATATGGGGTTTAAATTCTTAACACCAACCCATTTATTAAGTTCTTCTGCTATTTCATTTTCATTTTTATCTGAAAAATACCTGTATCCCCATTCTATTGAATATTCATCGTAAGGTCCAAGCTTTCTAACGAATCTTATATTTTCATCACCTGGTTGAGCAACATAATTATATCTGGCATAATCCATAATAGTTGCAGCAATACCCATTTTTTGAGTAAAATTTCCTGATCTTAAAGAATCAACAGGATAAGCAGAACTAGCTTTCATGTTATGAGGCAATCCAAGTGCATGTCCAACTTCGTGTGAAATAACCCTTCTCATCATTTCTCCAATTTCTTTTTCTGGAGTATCCAGTGTTCTTGCTTTAGGATTAGCAGCGCCGGTTTCTAATAAGTATCTATTTCTATACGATCTTAGATGATTGTGATACCAAATTATATCACTTTCTAAAATTTCCCCTGTTCTTGGGTCAGATACACTAGGACCAGTAGCATTTCTTGTTTTAGAAGCAACATACCTTACAGTTGAGTATCTTATATCTTCAGGGCTAAAATCAGGATCTTCTTCTTTAGAAGGAGCATCTTTTGCTACTATTGCATTTTTAAAACCAGCTTTTTCAAAAGCAAAATTCCAATCTTCAATTCCTTTCTTAAAATAGGGTCTCCATTTCATTGGAGTTGCAGGATCTAAGTAATAAATGATTGGTTTTATGGGTTCAGTTAATTCACCATTATTATAAGCATCAATATCTTTAGGTTCTAACCTCCATCTTCGAATTATATTGAATTCGTCAGACTTTAGTTTATCTGAGGAATAATCAACTTTTTTTAAACTAAACCAACCAATTCTTTTATCTGAAAACCTTATCTGCATTAAAGTATCAGGTAGTAAAATAATAGAATGGTTTATCTGAAAACTTAGTGTTTTTGACCTATTTGATCTAGGAAGATTATTTGCGGAATATGTTAATGTATTTTTTATTTCAGTATTATTAAGAAAGCTATTTGCATTATCAATAAAACTTCTTTCTTTATCTACACTTCCGATTTTAAAACTTTCCTTATCAGACTTTCTAATTAAATTGAAGCCAGGTGAGTCATTCATAAAATAACTAGATACATCAATTAAGAATCTATCTTTTTCTTTATTTTCAATTTTAAAGACAGCAAGAATGGGAGGAAAATTATTTTTAATTACGCTTATTTGAATTGGATCTTGGCCAGAGGCTACATTTGTGTAGGCAAGTTTTTCAAGAACAATTTTATTATCTTTTAGTTTGAAGGAAATTATATTTTCCGCAGTCTTAGATCCCGCATTTATATATGATGAATAATCTCCTGGAAATTGAGAAAATCTAGTCACCATTAGTAGTTCTTTGTTTAAAAGTGTATTATTTATTTCAAAATATAGTTTATCGTTTTTTAAAAATGTATTTATTAATCCTTCGGACTTTTTCATTTGAACAGTAATACTGTCAATAGATAATTTATTTTTTTTTGTCTGACTAAATAATAGTGAAAAATTTAATATGGATAATATAATAAATACTTTATTGATCATGTAATTAGTTTTTTGAATGATATTCAAAATTCTCTAATTCAAAACTTGGAAGAGATGATAATAAATGATCAAATATGTCAGAAACAATACTTTCATATATAGACCAATCTTTATCTGTAATAAAAGCATAAATTTCTAAAGGAATACCAGTTGGAGTTGGAGATAGTTGTCTACACATAATAGTCATCTTTTTATTTATTTTGGAATGTTGATCCAAATAACTTTTTACATAAGCTCTAAATAATCCAATATTTGTAAAATTTCTTCCATTAATTAACTGACTCTTGTTTCTTTTAAAAGAAGTATTGTGTTTTTTAATTTCATGGTCTCTATTATTTATAAAAGGAGTGAGAATCTCTATTTTTCTTAATGGATCAATTTCCTTTTCGTTTAAAAATTTAATTGAACTTGCTCTAATAAGTATAGCTCTTTTAATTCTTCTCCCATCAGAATCACTCATTCCTCTCCAGTTTGTGAAAGAATCAGAAATAAGTTTATATGTTGGAATTGTAGTAATTGTATTATCAAAATTTTGAATTTTTACTGTAGATAAACTTATTGAGATTACATCTCCATCTCCATTTGAGTTATTCATTGTGATCCAATCACCTATTCTAACTGTATCATTTATTGTTATTTGAATACTCGCAACAAAACCTAATAAAGTGTCCTTAAAAATAAGAAGGATTACTGCTGAAAGAGCTCCAAGAGTAGTAAGAAAGACACCAACTTCCTTTCCTGTCAAAATAGATAAAATTACAATTCCACCAATAAACCATACAAAAATCATAAAAACTTGAAGGTAGCTTTCTAGAGGTTTGTCTTTTAAAATAGGATATTTTCTTAGTTGATCTGTAACAGATTTTAAAAATCCTCGTATTAATAAAACCCCTATAAATGCAGTAATAGACTCTAATATGTTAGAACTGTAAATGGCTAATCTTGGAAAGCTATATAATACTTGAGGTAGTTGAATTATTAAAAAAAATAAAGGGGGGAGATGTCCCAAAAGAGTTGGAATTTTATTTTTGATAAGAGAGTCATCAAAGTCTGAACTGGTTTTATCTGCGATTTGATTAAATATTCTTTTAATAATATTTCTAGAAAGAAATGAAAGTAAGAATGTTATAGTTGCAATTATAAAAAAAACACATGTGAAGCTCAGGAAATTTGATAATGAATTATTTAGACCTTGATTTTTAAAAAGTTCGAAAAAAAATAAGTACATAATTTTAATTTTAATTTTTCTTATTTATTAGCCAATTTATTAGCTATTTTTTTAATCTCTAAAATTAATTCTTTTAAATGATCAATATTAGTAGATGGATTTAATAATACAACTCTCAGATATCTAACCCCATTCATTTCACAAGATGTTATATAAAAGTATTTATTATTAATTATCTCATATCTTAGTTTTAATTGAAATTCATCTTCTTTGGAAAACTTAATATACCTAAAACATAAAATATTACTTTGAGGTTTGTATGGGGTTTCAAAATCAGACTCAATCTTCAAAAGGTCATAGAAACTGTTGCATAATTCAAAGGTGTAATCAATAAAACGTTCAATTGCTTTTTCACCTTCAATTGCAAATGCCCAAAATAATTTAGTCCCAAGTGCTGACTTGGTGCACTCAACTGTATATGCCATTGAGTCCATCCCAACTACTTCATTATTATGAAATACATATGATCCTTTTTGTTGAAAAGCACCAGCTTGATGTTTAAAATCTTTGAAGATAACGGCTGTACAAAGTGAAGGTACTCTCATCATTTTATGAGCATCCCAAATTAATGACGTTGCTTTCTCAATACCTTTAACTATTATTTTATTTTTACTACTCACAAGAGCAGCTGCTCCATGAGCTCCATCCACATGAAACCATATTTTATGTTTAAGACAAAAATCACCCATTTGATCAAGTGGATCAAATAATCCTGTTGATGTAGCACAAGCATTTGCAATCAAGCACATCACCTTTTTTCCTTCAGTAATTAATTTTTCGTGGATTAATTCAAGTCTAGTGATATCAATAACTTCATTTTCATCTACTGGTATTGGAATAAAAGATTTTTTACCTAATCCAAGAATTGATAAAGATCTTAATATTGAATAATGAGCAGAAGCTGAACCCATAACAACTAAATCTGGTGGATTTCCTTCATTCCATGAATCTGGACTAATTGATGATCTAGCTGCAGTTAATGCGGTTAAATTTGCTATGGACCCCCCGTGAGTTAATACTCCACTTGGTAATCCAGTTTCAAATTTAAAATCATAATAATCTTTATTATTAAGCCAACCTAGCTTATCTAGCATCCAATTAATCATAAAGCCCTCACAAGTGCTTCCAGCAGGTCCCATTTCATATAAAGAACTAGGATTGTTTATTGTACCATGAATTAATTCAGGAATACCTGCTAAATCATGAGGAACAGGAACTTGATGCCCCATGTAATGCGGATGATTAAGGTGGTTTGTGTTTTTAAGGTAGTTTGTTACAAAATCTAAAATATCTTCAGAAGACTTAAATCCAAATCTAAGTCTCTCTTTAAGTTTTAATGTTTTTGCAATTGATTTTGGTTCCCTTTGATCTAGTGCGTTTGTTTTTCTGTTAACACTATCAATTATATGATCTTCCAAAATTCTTCCAACATCTGCAATCGTTTTTTGGGTCTTTACTTTCATTAAAAGAATATTTTAAGTAAATATAGTTCAAAACGAAAAAAACTTGAAAGGATAAAGGTTTAAGTTTTGACACTTAATTTTCCCAAAGCAATATTATTAATTTTAGTATGATAAAAATTACAAATAAATATTGTAAAACCATAAAACTAGCTAAGCATAAAAAAATATAACCTGG
>Ga0308010_1000835_pt1 | contig 18469 bp, 15 predicted proteins | sample Neamet129_FD_202368 | JGI IMG/M metagenome (GOLD analysis project Ga0308010, IMG submission 202368) | Marine microbial communities from water near the shore, Antarctic Ocean - #129 | ecosystem: Environmental > Aquatic > Marine > Unclassified | place: Southern Ocean | collected 2014-07-24 | reverse complement strand
AAAGATTACAGAGATGTGATATTCACTATGTTACTCCGGACCTTAGAATAGTTCCATTCTGTGCATTCAATGTAATTCCAGAATGGTATAGAGACAGAATCCAAAAGAAATATTCTATCACTGTTGAAGAATGGGAAGAACGTGAAGGTGTAAAACTTGAAGATGGTCTATACAGAGGACTCATGAGACGTGGAGCCGGTGACGAACTCGCTGCTGGTTGTGCAAAGAGTGAGATGTTCCATGCTGCTGAACAAGCAACAATGTAATAGAATTCTTTAATCCAAGACCTTAAAAACTCAGCAATTAATTTTGTTTTGTGAAAATTCTTTTAATTTCTCCAACCTTAAAAGGAATTGGTGGTATAGCTCAACATGCTCGAGATTTAATTAAATTTCTTAAAGAAAATGGTCATGAAGTTGATATTCTTTCATCAGATAATATTCCAACTATTCCAATAAAAAAATTAAAAAATCCTAGTTTTCTATTTTTTTCATTTTTTAAATCAAAATTTATGAAAAATTATGATATTGTACATGCCCAACATCCAATTGGCGCATTAGCAATGAAAAATATTACTGGAAAAAAAATTTTAACCATTCACGGAATTTATAGTCAACAAATTGGAATGTTACATGGAAATAAATTTGGAGTACTTTCTAACAAATTTGAAAAAAATGCTTTAAAATGGGCTGACGCTGTTACAGCAGGTTCTGAAGAATCTCATAAATTTTATGAAAAATTTGGTTCAAAAATAAATTATATTCCAAATGCAATTGATATCAATTCACTTCCTACGGGAATTGACACTAGATATGATAATCAAATTATTTTTGCTGGTAGACTTTCTAAAGAAAAAGGAATTCTAACAATATTGGAAGCAGTAAAACACCTTCCAAAAAATATTGATTTAATTATTATTGGCAGTGGACCTGAAGAAAATTTAGTATTAAATTCTATAAAAAATAATAAAAATATACATTACTTAGGATACCAACCTAAAGAAAAAACAATTCCATTAATACATGGTTCCAAATTATTAATTCAACCTTCTTTTGCAGAAGGAATAAGTGCTACTATTCTTGAAGCAATGGCTTGTAAAACTCCAGTAATTGTTTCAAATGTTGGTGGTAATAAGGAATTAATAATTAATAATGAAACTGGGGTATTAATTCCACCTGGAAATGTTAAAGAATTATCAAATAAAATTATTGAAATGATTAATGATAATAATAAAAGAGAACAAATTTCTGATCTTGCATTTAGGGCTGTACAAAAATATGACTGGTCAAATATTGGTAAATTATATTTAAATTTATATCAAAAATTATTAAAATCTTAATTTTTTTTATTCTAACATTTTTTTTAAACCTTCATCTAATTTTATTTTAGGTTGCCAATCTATTTTATTATTTATTTTTGTTATGTCTGCCTTAATATCTTCAATAAATGTATTATCTTCTTTAAAATCAATATTAAATTTTTTTGATGAAATTTTTTCAATTTTTTTAATAATTTCTAAAAATGAATATGATCTACCTGTTCCAACATTAAATATATCAAATTTAGAATTATAATCTTTAACTTTAAGAATTAAATCCATAAAATCATCTATGTATAAAAAATCTCTTTTACTATTTTTATTGATAATAGTTATTTTCTTTCCAGTTTTTATTGAATTGATTAAATTTGATATTAGAAATCCTTCTTTCATTGATTGACCAAAAATATTGAATGGTCTAAGTATGGTTACATTAAGATCCGAATTATCTGAATAAAACTTGCATAATTTTTCTCCTTCATATTTACTTCTAGAATATAGAGTATGTGGATTTATGGAATGTGTTTCATCAATTGGTGAATATTCAGGTTTACCGTAAATATAACTACTTACATAAATTATCTTTTTAATTTTATTTTTTATACAATATTTTAAAATATTACGTGTAACTGATACATTATTTTCAAAATATTTCTTTTGTTCAAAATCTTTTTGAGGTATTTTTCCTGCTAAATGAATAACTATGTCAGCTGAATCTAAATCCATAACTTGTTTTTCATCATTTAGATTTATGTGTCTAAATTCATCTGAATCAGTTATTATTTGACATTTAGTCAATTTTTTAATTAGATTTTTTCCAATAAATCCTTTTGAACCTGTGACTAGTATTTTATCCATTTAATTTATTATATCTCTTGTATCTAAAACTTATCTTAAATAATTAGAAGAACGTGAAGGTGTAAAACTTGAAGATGGTCTATACAGAGGACTCATGAGACGTGGAGCCGGTGACGAACTCGCTGCTGGTTGTGCAAAGAGTGAGATGTTCCATGCTGCTGAACAAGCAACAATGTAATAGAATTTGATTCAAAAGAGTAATATCCGTTTAAACTATTATTTTATTATTGAATTCTCAAACTAAATTAATTAAATTTGGGAGTTTCAATTTCAAATTAAGCCATCTTGTTATAATTGGAGTGTTGGTTTTAGCTTTTTCAACATCTTTTCTAATAAGATCTCAACCTACTGATTATGGATTTCAATTACATGAGTTTGATCCATTTTTTAATTTTCGTGCTACGGAATACATTGTAGAAAATGGATTTACGGAATATTTTGAATGGAATGATGATAAAAGTTGGCATCCTAGAGGAAGAGATGTTTCTGCAACCTCTCAGGTAATGCTGCATATTACAGGAGCTATTACATACCAAATTTTTGGTGGAAATTCAAGTCTTTATGATTATACTATAATATTTCCAGCTATAATTGGTTCATTAACTGTTGTTGCTATATTTGGGTTAGTTAGATTATTTGCGGGAACAACTGCAGGTCTTATTTCATCTTTACTTTTTGCAGTTTCACTTCCAATTATTATTAGGGGTTCTGCAGGTTGGTTTAAATCTGAACCACTGGGTATTTTCTATGGTTTATTTGGTTTATATTTATTTTTAAGTGGAATAAAATCTGAAAATAAAAAAATTGCAGTTTTAAAAATTATTTCTGGAGCAGTAATTATGGGTTTTGGAATGGCATCATGGGGAGGTAATCAATTTTTTATAATTCCATTAGGATTATTTATTTTTGTATTACCGTTTGTGAGAAAAGATCATAAATTTTTAATGTGGAGTGTTCCTCTATTTGTAATATTTTTTCTTTTAACCTCATCAATGTTTGAAAGACCTGGACCAAGTTTTGTATTTAGCATGGGTGGACTTTTATTAATAATTCCCACCATCTTTTTATTTTTGTGTATATTTGTTCAAAAAGTAAGTAAAGATAAGAATAAAATTAGAAATGGATTACTTTTATTAATTTCTATTATAGTAATCAGTTCATTTTTTGTAATTATAAATCCAGATAATATTATTGGAGGAGCTAGTTTTCGATATCTAAATGCAATTAATCCATTTTTAACAAGTATGGATCCGTTAGTTGATTCTGTTGCTGAACATACAAGTACAAATATTAAATTATCTTTCTTTTTCCATTCTATTTTATTAATTTTTTCTGGTATTGGTGTTTGGTTTCTTTTATCTAAAAAAATATCTAAATCCATAATTTTTGAAAGAAATGATATGCGTGTATTTGTACTCATTATGGGAATAACTGGTGTTTATGTTAGTTCTATATTCATAAGACTGGAAGTATTTGCATCTATATCATTAATTATTCTTAGTTCAATTTCATTATCTATTCTAACTAAAGAAATTTTTCAAGTTAATGTGTCTAAAATAAAATCTTACATTTTAAAAATTTCATATGTAATAATTATTTTAACTTTATTTACTATGCCTCTTATTTTTCCTGCTAACTATAATTGGATTAGTGCCAATGACATGCCTCCAACAATACTTACTGGAGGAACCTCTCTTCCAGCTAGTAATGATTGGCTTGAATCTCTTGAATGGATAAAAAACAACACTCCTGAAAATTCAGTTATTTTATCTTGGTGGGATTATGGATATTGGATTCAAACTCTATCTGAAAGAGCGTCAATAGCTGATAATTCTACAACTTATACCTCTATTATTCAAGATATTGCTAGAATTTTCCTGAGTAATCCTGATGATAGCTCGAATATGCTTCAAAAAATTGATGCTGATTATGTTCTTGTATTTGTTACTGGTGAAAGAATTCAAGGAACATATGATGGTGAACAATTATTCTATCTATCTCATGGTGGTGATGAATCTAAACTAGGGTGGTTTATTCGTATAGCTGAATTACCTACAGAACAATTTCTAGACTCTAATCATGCCAATGATTATTTCTGGAATGAAACATTACTAGGTAAACTAATCCCATTTAATGTTGTGACATACTATCATCCTGAACTTAAAAAAGAATATGATGTCTATCAACCTGGAACTATTCCACTTAGCATAAAAGAAATAAAATACACTGATTCTGAAAATGATCCTTTGTGGTTAGTTCATGCATCTCCAAGTTTCTATGACGAAAAATCTGCATATATGACTGGTGTATTTGTTTATGAAATTAATAAAAATTATATTCCAATTGATAATTCCACACCTTAAAAAATATATAATTAATTTTATAACAATTCTAATTATTTTACCTATACAATTAGGAATCTTATAAGAAAAAATATATAAAATCATGTGAAGAAATTTTAAATTAATTATTTTCTTAATGTCGAATCAAAATCTCTATAATCTATTTTGAATACTTTTACTTTATATTGTTTGTATCCATGTTCTAGAGAATCAAATTCCTTAGTGAGATATGTATATTTTTCTTCATTATAAAATAGGTCATTGAAATATGATGATCTTTTATCTGTTCCATCTACAACTAAATGTGTTAGTTCTTGTTCTCTTGACAAAATGATATATTCTTCTATAGATTCTGCTTCTTCTTCGAGATAATCATAACTATTATTTACAAAAACTAGTAATTCTGGACCATTATATTTTACTGAATAGCTGAGAGTGGGAAATTCTAAATTTGATGATACCCATGCACCATATACATATCCTGATTCAGGGAAGAAATTATTTGAAGCTTTTACATTACTTACCATATAATTTGCAAAATTATTTACTTCTTTTTCATACAATGAATCGGTATTTGAATAAAGAAAATATGTAGATAAAACTAAACATCCAAATATTATTAACACTAAAAATATTTTTTTAAATTCAGATTTTTGTGTTAAATGTTGAATAGTATATGCAGATAAAATAGCAAATAATGGATAAAGAACTAAAATTAGTCGTAAATCTGTAACTATTGAAAACATTCTAACAGATGCAATCAAGTAAATTAATAAAGAAATTATAATTAATATTCTATTTTTACTTTTTTCTTTAAAAATTAAGATTAATCCAAATGGAACAAATAAAGCAAAATATGGAATCATTGATTGCGCTAGACGTTTAATTAGAGTTTTTGTACCTTCAGTAATACTGTTAATTGAAATTCCATCTTCTTTATCTGTAATTGATGTTTCTGCCCATTTACCTATGTTTAATGCAGTTGAACTTTCAAATCCATCATTTGCATCAGCTTTGATTATTGCCATAGAAATCAATATTCCAATAAAAATAATTATTACTAGAGAAAACTTTCCTATTATTTTTTTATTTTTTTTATTAAAAATAAAAAATAATGTTGACATAATTATAAATAAAATAACTCCCTCTGCTCTAACTAATGATGCAAATGCAACTATTACAAATGAAATATACATTAATTTTTTATTTTCACTTAAAAATAATGATAAAGCACTAATTCCAAGAAAAATGTATAGTGGTTCAGTTAATCCTAATAATGAATTTTGAATTATATGTGGTTCAAAAATAAATAATGAAACTCCAACTATTGAATAAGTTGTATTAAAAAATTTTTTACAAAAATAGTAAAGTGGTATTATAGTTAAAACTGAAATTACTATTGTTGCAACACGCTGAATAATTGTATAATCCATATAATTATTAAAATTAAATATGGAAAAAATAAAGGATAAGACTATTGACCAACCATCATTTGCATGGTGTGAAACTGGTAAATGATTTAGTATACTCATGTCCATAGCATACCAAAAATATGCATTTGCATCTTGTCGAATTGGTAACTCTGTTTCTAAAAATACTAATCTAATCAATAAAGATACTATTCCTATTATTGAAAGAGAGATAATTGGCTTTTCAATAAAAAAACTAATTTTATTTTCAAATTTATAAATTAATGATGACAATATGGGATTCGTCTCTTTAGATGTCATTATATTCGCTCCAGTTGATCTTGAAAATTTTGGCTTTCAATTTTTTGTAATCTAAACTATCTGAGTCAAATACTTCTTCTAAATACACATATTGATTTTTGTCCATTAAAATTTCATCAAACACTGGGTAATATTTTTGTAATACATATTCTTCAATTATAAAATAATCTATATTGTTTTCTTTAGAAAATTTCATTAATTGAGGAATTGAATCTATCCTGGTCCCTGGATCAAAAAATGCCATTTTTTCATTATAAAATTTCGAATCTAATTGCATATCTGGTATGTTTCTTATTATCTCTAAGCGCATATTTCCGACAATATTGCCTTCAAAATTATTTACAACATATTTTCCAAAATCATCTTTTTCAAGAAAATAATTTTCATCAATATCGTATCTGTCTTTTAGAAAATTTGCTGACAATAAAATTAATCCTGCTACTAATAATATTAAAAATATATTTTTCATATCAACTTTTTCTACTAATTTTTGAATTCCTATTACAGAAAAAATACATAAAAATGGAGTAAGAAAGAACAGATTTCTATATTCATTGGACATAGTGTATTGTGGTATAGCTATTGCTAATGTTGTAATTATTGCTACAAATACAAGTTTTGTTTGATTATTCAAATTTGTTAATGAAATTATAACTCCAATAGGGAATAATACAAAAAGATACGGGATGCTTATTCTCAAAATATGTAATAATTCATTTTTTAATGCATTTGATAAAATATTTAACGAATCTACTTCGTATGTTGAAACATAACTACGTTCATTAGATATGGTGTCTATAGTATTCCCTATAATTGGAAACAAAGGTGTTTCATTTAGTAACGGATGAATGATATGATTTGAACTGATTGCTACAAAAATACATAACCCAATTAATATAATTAGCCAAGTTCTTTTTGTTTTGATTCTAGTCAAACAAGAATATACTACTACAATGAAGAGAACGATTCCATTCAAACGTGTATCAAATGATAAACCTGCAAAAAGGAAAGCAAATAACAAATATTTATCATTTTTTTGCATAGCAAAATAAAATGCTATTAATCCTAGAAAAATAAACATAGATTCACTAATTGAAAAAATAGAATTTTCAACCAGATTTGGTTCTATAGTAAAAAGTATTGTTGCTAGTAAAGCATATTTTTTTTTTACAATTTGTTTTGATACTAAATATACTATGGGAATTGTAGCTACAGATACTGAAATTGTTACAATTCTCATTATATTTGCATATCCAAAATTATTATCAAAATTAAAAAACATAAAAAATATTGAATTGAATGCTGGCCATAAAAATCGGGGAGTAAAATATGTAAAATCTCCTTTAGTGTAAGCCAGACCTTCTATCATAATGATAATTGCATCAGGTGAGTTAAGTGGTAAATTCCAAGGTGTAAAATATATTCTAATTATTAATCCAAGTATAATTGAAATAGTAATTATTAAGAATGTTTTTGCAAATAGTTTTTCTAAAGTATTTTCAACTACTTGTAAATATTCAGTCATAATTTATGTGCTAAATATCATCATAATTAGCTTTTATAGTGTAATTTTCATATTTTTTTAAATTGTATTTTTGATCATGCTGAAAATATTGTTTATATTAGAATTTAAAATAGATAAAATCTTCTGGATTTCCAGAATTAAAGAATAAAATTAATGTAATTATTACTACTAAAAATAAAATCCAGTATACTGGTTTGTAACTAGCTATTTTTTCTGGTAAGTTTTTCTGCTTGAATGATATTATGTGTAATATAATAAATAAAATAATTAGAATTACTGAAAATTTATACTCAATAATTGTTTCTGTTATAATTTTTGTTTGGAAATCTAGGAAAATAAATTTCTGCATAGCAAATAACATATTATCTATATCTTGTACTCTGAACGCAATAAATGCTAAAAATATTAAGTATTGAGTTGTAAGAATTGAAAATACCTTTCCTATTCTTTTTTTGAAAAACCAATGATCTGCTAGAGCTGGTGATCTTTTTCTAATTAGAGTTTCAACTGTTACATATATTCCATGTAAGAAACCAAATACAATGAAATTCCATCCTGCTCCATGCCATAAACCTAATATGATAAAAGTTATCATTAGTCCTGCAGCTAATACTATGTCTGAACCTATTTTTCTATATACAATTGGTAAAAATAAATAATCTTTTACCCAACTTGATAAACTGATATGCCATCTTCGCCAAAATTCTGATGGTGATGTTGCAAAAAATGGTTTATTGAAGTTGGCTGGAATTTTAAATCCTAAAACTAATGCTGCACCTATTGCAATATCACTATACCCTGAAAAATCACCATACACCTGAATTCCAAAAGCAATTGTACCTAGAATTATAGTAAAAGAATCTAATCCTAAAGAACTTGCAAAAATATCGTTAACTAACGGACTAATGTTATCTGCAAAAAACATTTTTTTGAAAAATCCAAGTGCCATCAAAGTTACACCAATTTTTAAATTTGTTTGATTGACTACAATTTGACGTAACTTGATACCTTTTTCAAAACCTTCCATTTTCTCTCTTAGCTGTGGGAGAAATTCTCTTGCTCTTAATATTGGACCTGCTACTAATTGAGGGAAAAATGTTATAAAAATTGCATATTCTCTTAATGATTTACTTGGAACAACTTGCTTACGATACACGTCTATCATATATCCAATCGAATGAAACGTATAGAATGATATTCCAATTGGTAAAGCTAAATCTAATATTGGAATGTGTGTATTAAGATTTAATTCGTTTCCAAGAAAATTAAATTGTGCAATTGCAAAATCACTGTATTTAAAAAATGCTAAAAGACCTAGATTTCCTGCTAGACTTATGGCAAATATTGTTTTTCTTATTTTTTGATCTTTTGTTTTGTAAATTATACGTGCAAAATAATAATCCCAAACGGTAGTAAAAATTAGAAGCACTATTAGATAATTACTAGTATAATAGAAGAAAAAATAACTTGCAAAAAGCAAGAATACGTGTTGAAATTTCTTATTTTTTACAGCTACCAGAATTGTTACTGCAACTATGAAAAAAACTATGAAATCTATTGTATTAAATAACATTCTTCTATCTCACTAATTTCCATCTTGATGGCATAATAACTAATAATCAAGCCTGTAAATTCTGATATATCTGATTATTTATAGATGAAGCATAAAATTTATTTTTTATTACTATTAATAAAATTGTGATTCATTACCTAAAATCTTTCTCAGAATCCTTTAAATGATAATAATTGAGAATTGTATTATTAGTTGAAAACATATAATATAAAAAATCATGACTGCTGAACACAAATTATCCTATTACATTAATAATTCTGATAAAATTTTAGAAACAAAATTTAATAAAAAAATACGAATTGGTATACTTTCAAGTTTTACAATTAATGGACTTAAAGAAACTATACAAGTAAAATCCGCAGATAAAAATATTGATTGTACTACATATGTTGGTGCTTATAATCAATATAATCAAGAAATTTTAAATGTTGAAAGTAATTTGTATAAATTTTCTCCTGATATCACATTTTTAATCATTGATACTCAAAATATTTTAGGTGATTTTTTTTACTTCCCATATGATGTTTCTATTTTAGAAAGAAAAAATTTTGTAGAAAAAAAACTAAAGGAACTTCAAACACTAATAGATATTTTCACTAGTAATACTAAATCAAAATTAATTATTGCTAATTTTAATATTCCAACATATTCTCCATATGGAATATTTGAAACCAAAACTGAATATGGATTTCATCAAATGGTTGAAGATCTTAATCGTAAATTAAGTAATAATGTTGCAAAGTCTAATTCTGTCTATGTTTATGATTTTAATAGATTTATTTTAAAATATGGTGAAAATAATATTTTTGATTCTAAACAATTTTTCTTTGGAGATATGAAAATCGCACTTGATTACATACCACATCTAGCTAATGATTTAATGAGCTACGTCACTGCATATTTGGGATTATCTAAAAAATGTATTGTGTTGGATTTAGACAACACTTTGTGGGGAGGTGTAATTGGTGAAGATGGATTTAATGGAATAATGTTAGGTCCTGAACCTCCTGGAAATACTTATGTTGAATTCCAACGAGTTTTACTATCACTTTTTCAACGTGGTATAATACTTGCAATAAATAGCAAAAACAATAAAGATGATGTTTTGAAAGTGATTGAAGAACATCCATACATGATTTTAAAAAAAGAACATTTTGCATCGATGCGGATTAATTGGAATGATAAAGTATCTAACATAAAAGAAATTGCACATGAATTAAACATAAGTGCAGATAGTATGGTTTTTTTTGATGATGATCCAGTAAATCGTGAATTTATGAAATTAAATATGCCACAAATTTTAACTGTTGATTTACCACTAGATTCATCACAATATGTTCAAACAATTAAACAAATGAATGAATTTGATGTTCTAAACATAACTGCTGAAGATATAACGCGAGGAAAAATGTATGTTGAACAACAAAAAAGGAATAATTTTGAACAAGCAACTCCAAATTTGGAAAGCTTTTTAAAAAATTTAGAACTTAAAATACTAATTAAAAATTCCAACGAATTTACAATTCCAAGAATATCTCAACTCACGTTAAAAACAAATCAATTTAATCTTACCACAAAACGTTATCAAGAATCTGATATCAAAAAAATTTCTGATAATGATAAATATATTGTTGGATGTGCCCAGGTAGAAGATAAATTCGGAGACAATGGTATAACTGGTGTTTTTATTGTAAATAAAACAAACTCCCAAGAATGGTTTATTGATACATTTCTCTTAAGTTGTAGAGTTATGGGACGAGACGTAGAAAAAGCAATTTTAGGACACATTATTAATCGTGCAAAAGAAGATAATGTCGAATTGATAAAAACGCAATTCCTATCATCTCAAAAAAATAAACCTATTGAAGATTTTTTACCAAATTGTGGGTTTAAAAAAGATGGAGATTATTGGTACTACTCATTAAAAACACCATTTATCATACCCACTTATCTTGAGGTAAACATAGAATAATGTCACAAAGATTGTATGAACTTATAGCAAAGGTAATGGGTGGAGAATCTTCTAGCATTAATGATGAATCTAGTCCTACATCTGTTGAGAGTTGGACCTCTTTCAAAGGATACGTGTTACTTTCCGAACTCGAGACTGAATTTAATGTGAAATTCACTATTGATGAAGCGATGGACGTTACTAATGTGGCAGATATAAAAAAACATCTTAAGAATCATGGTGTTGATCTAACTGACTAATACACCTGCTGAATACAAATTTGATGAAATTCTTCTTGGTGCCAAAGTAAAATTTCTGGTACAAATTGATGAATCTAAAATTAATGAATTTGCAAAAATTACTGGAGACTATAATCCATTACATGTAGATAAAAATTATGCTGCAAAAACTCAATTTGGTAAAATTGTGTGTCATGGTATGCTATTATCTTCATTTTTTTCAAGATTAATTGGAATGTATATGCCTGGTAAAAATTCATTATATTTTTCTCAAACATTAAATTTTCAAATGCCTTGTTTTGTAGGTGATGAAGTTTCTATAGAGGGTGAAATTATTGATAAAAGTGAATCTACCAGAATAATAACAATGAAAACTACTGCTAATAATCATGATGGTAAGTGTATTGTTGATGGAATTGCCAAAGTTATGATAAGAAAAAATATTGATGAATAAACTAATGATTGAAAAACTTGGAATTGGAATAGATATTACTGATGTAGATCAATTTAAAAAAATTTTATATTCCATAAAACCAAATTTTTATAAAAAAATATTTCTTCCATCTGAAATCAAATATTGTTTAAAATATACAAGTCCCTCTGAACATTTTGCAGGTAAGTTTGCTATAAAAGAAGCAGTCAAAAAATCAATCAATGAAAAAATTCCAATGCTATCTATAGAAACATCTCATTCAAATTTAAAACCTACTGTTACTCTGTTAGGAAACTGGCAAAAAAAATATCAATTTTTAGCTTCAATATCCCATGAAAAAGGATTTGCTGTAGGAATGATAGTATCTGAAAAATTAATTTAAATTATTATTAGATTTTTTATTATGATGATGAGAAATTTATTTTATGATTTATGTGCTATTTATCTAATTCATTAAGAATGATCTTTGCAATATCTTTACTGTAAAACGTTGTATTTTCGTTAACTACTAGATGATCATGTGTATGCCAAATTTCTGTGCTATTGTATTTACTATGAAGAAAATTGATTTTGGTATTAGTGCTTTTAGTTAAATCTTCTACAATTACATTAAATGCATTTTGATCATAGTTAGGAGATATTTCATAAAATAATTTATTATATGGTGTGGTAAAAATTATCACTTGAATATTGTTTTCTTGTAAAATCTCTATTGTTTTCTTTAATGCAATTACATTTTTATTTTTTTCAGGCGGATTAATTACAGTTAAAGGTAATTCTTTAATTTGCATTTCAATTTCTTTTTCATTCATAAGAGTTCTATCATATTCATAATATCTAAAAAATGGAGTATTTACAAAAATATCTGGCTGTTCATAAATTTCTTTATCGTGTCTAGGATTTATGATGCCTTTTTGTAAAATATTATCAATAACCCCAAAACTAACTGTTCTTGTGGAACTTAAAACATTAAAATTCAATTCTGTATTCATTTCTAAATACCACATAAATTCTGCAAAAAAGTGTCTAGGATCAGGTAATGATACTCCTAATTTTAAATATTCCATAGAAATTTGATCATATATGTCATTAAAACCAATTCCATATACCACAATATCTGGTTGAGCTTTAATTATACTCTCAATTGTATTTAGTCTTTTAATTGGTTTATCACTCATAATAGCTAGATTGTACACTTCATAGTCTTGTTCATTTTTTAAAAGATATTTTTGTATGTATTCTGCATTTCCTGCACTAACTAAACTTGAACCAAGAATAAATATTTTTTTTCCAGTAAAATTTTGTGAATAAAATTTTTCTTCTAAAATAGCAGTTTCATTAATCTCTATTAATTTTCCATCTTGAATTGTATATTGATATGCAAAAATTGCAGTAGAAAATATTCCTACACTAATGACACAAGCAATTATTATTGAAATAATTACATGCATTAAAAATTAACAAGTCATATATTATTTAAACTGGTATTATTAGCACTCTACTAAATCTAAATTTGTCAATTAATTTATTCTTGTAATTTGTAAACAAATTTATTAATACTTACTAAAAATATTGCTTCACTGGAAGCTCCTAAAACTAATGCCAGAGCCACTCCATTTACTCCTAATAATTCGCCTAAAATAAAAATTGAAATTATTTGTACTCCTAAAAATATCCCCGAACCAATTAAAACAATTTTACTTAATTCATTACCTAAAAATTTTGAAATATACATTAGATTTATTGTAGATGGTATTACGGATATGCTGACAATTTGAACAACTTCTATAGACTCTGTAAACTTTGGAAACATAACTGGTAAGATTATAGGTGCTAAGATATATCCTAAACCTGCTATGCAAATTGCAACTATAATTGTTAATTTCTTTAGTTTCTTATTTGACTCTCCACTTGAATCTCGAGGTAAAATATATTGGTAAACTATTCCAGGTAATATTCCTAATATTGATAATACTTGAATTCCCAATTGATAATTCCCTAAAATTGCAAAACCTAGCAATGGGGCTATAATTAATTTATCTGCATATCCCCCAAATGTTCTAGAAAGATCCAAAGCGTAACTATTGATTATGAATCCTAAACGTGGTCGTACTAGCGAAAAATCTATCTTATTATTCTTTAACGACTTGTAGATTCTTGATACGTATGGGAAAAATGATAAAGCAATTCCTAAAATCACTCCCTCTAAGCCAATAAGATAATAAAACAATAAAGCAAACCCCACCATTAGAATTTTTTGTATAACAAGATAAAATGAATAATTTTTATATTGTTTTCTTCCCAGCATTTCTGCAGTAGCTAAATTAAAAATTACATAACCTAAGATATACAAACTCACACCAATTTGAGAAAATATTAGAAAAACTGCAATCAATGAAATAACACTTGAAATAATTCCAACGACAAACATTGGTGGTGGAATTTTTTCACCCTTTGCAGTATATACTATGATGACATTTCCTAATCCCAAATATGAAATGGTTGATGCGACCCCAGCTATCGCAATGAAATAACTTACTTCTCCATATTGTTCAGTACCTAATAATGATGCAAAATAAAACCAGAAAATTCCTGAAACTAAAGATGCTGTAATATTTCCTATCCCTATGGAACTTAAATCCTTAAATTTGTTGCTAATTCCTTTTATTTTTTTTCACCTTTTTTATCATATTGTACAACATCATTTAATCATACAACAACAAAATCTATTCATTACTACGTCGTTCTCTAACTACACTTACTAAAGAATAAAGCATTATCGAAGTCATTGATAACATTGTACCTAAAATTACGCTACCAATTCCAATTAATGAAATATTTGTGATTATTTGACGTGTTTCTGAAAATGATTGTAGTGTCCATAACACAAAGAATAACCCAATTGCTAGAAAGATTACTCCTGGAATTCCATAAAATTTTAACGGATGTTCTATGGATGCATATTTCATTGTACTCAAAACAACTGAAACACCATGTGATACTGGATCATGGGTTGAAGTGTCACCTGTGTATAAAATTTCAATAGGTACTTCTTTCACTTTAAATTTTCTTTTACTTGCTTTTATCAAAATTTCAGTAGATACTCCCATTCCTTTATCTGATGGAATGATATCTTTGAGAACATTTTTTTTATATGCTCTAAATCCACTTTGTGCATCAGTTAACTTTAGATCAGTAACAGAATCTGTAATACTTGTAATCACTTTAATTCCAACTTTTCTATATTTTGGAACATTTTTGTTTGTTTCATCTTTTAAGAATCTAGAACCAATTACAATATCTGCTTCATTATCTAAAATTGGTTGAATCACTGTTTGTATATCTTCAATTTTATGTTGGCCATCAGCATCAAATGTAACAAGTATATCTGGTTCTATTTTACTAGCTTCCAAAAAAATACTTCTTATTCCTGCACCGTACCCTAAATTTTTAGGATGATTAATCACTTTTGCTCCCATTTTTTCAGAAATTTCTTTAGTCATATCCGTTGATCCATCATTACATACAATTATTGTATCTGCAATCTTTTGTAATTTCACAATAATTTTTGCAATATTTTTTTCTTCATTAAATGCTGGAATTCCAATTACTACTTTCAAAATCACATTTCCTTAAATCTGTAATATATAATCTTCACTATGTTATCCATATTTTTCTATTCTTTTTAATTCACAAATTTTTCTTTTCATCTTTTCTAATAAAATTTCTAATGATCATTCTTATCCCTTCTAATTCTATAGAATTACTGATCATATATTTTTCAATTTCATCATCATCTATTTTTCTATTTTTTTGAATTTCTTTTCTAAATTTCATTGTATTGTTAAAATTTAGTATATTCCAAAAATATCCTCGAAAAACTGCTATAACATATGATTTATTTTTATTTTTTACCGACATGAAAATACCTCGTAAGAATATCATCCCTATTGAAATTGGAATTCGTTTCCATATATTTTTCATAGAATAGTTTTTCAGCATTGTTCTAATTCTATTTTTTTGACTATAGTAAAATTTGTAGATAGGCACATTAACCAACTCTGAATCAAATTTAATTTGAAATTTATCTGAATCATAAAAAGTATCACTAATTCCGCCTCCTTTATTTTGACATATTGCATTTTCAACAATCTTGATTTTATTTCCTGATAATCTAATTCTCCAACAAATATCCACATCTTCTTGATAAATAAAAAATTCTGGATCAAATCCACCAATCTCATCTAAAATCTTTTTCCTGATGAGAACTGTTCCACCACCAAAAAAAAGATTTGATTCTAGGGGAGAACCATTGATCAAAACAGCACCATAAACATCATAGGAGTGCCCGTATTCTGGAGATGACGCTCCTTCCCTTTCTACTTTACCTATGACACAACCAGTTTTTTCATTTTTATTTATTTCATCTACTACTTTTTCAACCCAATCATTATTCATTATTCTATCTTGACTTAGGAATAATAGAAATTCTCCATATGCATTTTCAATTCCTTTGTTGCATCCTCCACAATACCCTTCATTTTTTTTGTTTGAAAAAATTCTCAAAAAAGTTTTTTCTTTACTTAATACTTTTAACAATTCTAATGAATTATCTGTAGAATTATTATCCACCGTAATAATTTCAATTTTTTTATATGTTTGATTTACTAAATTTTCTATTAATTCATTTAAATGATGTTCTCCATTATATACTGGAATTATTATGCTGACTAATCCTTTCTGTGACTGAATAATTTTAGATTTATACTGATTTTTATTTATTATTTCCATTCCTATTCTTTAATTTTTATCTTAAATTAATTGTTGTAACCATTTCTAATTAAAGTTAAAATACTTTTAAGTTAATTATTCTAATTTTTTTTAGAAATTTATCTAAACTTAATAAATTGCTTTTTTGGATAATGAATATGAAAATAATGATTACTGGTGGGATGGGGTTCATTGGAAGTCATCTTTGTGATAATTTAGTTAATGATCATGAAATTATTGTGGTCTCTAAAACTGCATCTAAAATATATAATTTAAAAGATACATTATCTAAAATTAAGATTGAATATTTGGATATCACAGATTTTTTTAAATTAGAGAAAATAATTCTCAAACATAAACCTGAAGTTATTATTCACTTAGCTGGACAAACATCTCATTCTCAATCTTTTGAAAATCCAATTTATGATGTAGATGTTAATGCAAAATCTACATTATGTATTCTTGAAACTATTCGTAAACATAATTTAGGATGTAAATTTATTTTAGGAAGTACTTTTATTGTGATTGGTAGAACTAATCAATTCCCAATTAATGAAGAAACTCCTTGTTTTCCTACAACTATTTACGGAACAAATCGTTTAGCAAGTGAAAATTTTTGCAAAATATACCATGATGTTCATGGATTAGATACTCTAATTTTTAGAATAACAAATTCTTTTGGTCCTAGAGAACAATATTTGACAACTAAGAATGCTGTGAATCATTTAATTTACAAAGCATTCAAAGGTATGGAAATAACTATTTACAATAACGGAGAGTTTTTCCGTGATTTGATTTATGTTTTTGATGTTATTAGTGCCATCAAAAGTATTATGTTAAAAGGAAAACCTGGAAATTTGTATTGGATTTCATCAAATACTAAAACATGGTTTTATCAATTTGGAGAAATACTTCAAAAATTAACAAATACGCCTGTTGTTTACATTGATCCTCCACAATATACCAAACAAGTAGATGTAGGTAATTTTTTAGCTGATAATTCTAAGATTTGTTCTCTTGGATGGAAACCAAAAATTAGTTTAGAAGATGGAATTAAAGAAACTTTAGAGTATTTTGATAATTTAAAATAATATTTATTTTTCGTTTGATTTTATAATGAAATTTTTGTACCTTCACCTAATAGGAATACCTTTTCTTCTGAATTACTTTGATCTATTTCTGAATTAAAAGCAATTATGCTATTTTTTATTTTTATTTCTGATTTAATCTTACAACCATTCATTATTATTGAATCTTCAATATGGCATTTTGATATTTCTGAATTATCTCCTATGCTCGTATTTTTTCCAATTATTGCATTTGGACCAATAATACAATTTTTTCCAATTATTACTGGACCAATAATTTTACAACCTTTTTTAATTATCGTATTTTCTCCAACCATAAGATTACCTTCAATTGTTACTTTTTCTTCTTTGATTCCCTTGAAGTAAGATTCCATGTTTTCTAAAATTACTTTATTTGCATGAATAATGTCATTTGGTGTTCCTGTATCTTTCCAATAATCTGTAATCATGTAATATCCGATCTTATTACCTTCTTCTAGCAACATTTGTAATGCATCGGTAATTTCTAATTCATTCCTCCATGAAGGTTTGAGTCTTGATATTATGTCAAATATTTTTGGTGTTAGAAAGTAAATTCCTGTTACTGCTAAATTTGTTGGCGGTTCCTTTGGTTTTTCCATAATTTTTTTAATACTTCCATCT
>Ga0308010_1000833_pt1 | contig 18490 bp, 3 predicted proteins | sample Neamet129_FD_202368 | JGI IMG/M metagenome (GOLD analysis project Ga0308010, IMG submission 202368) | Marine microbial communities from water near the shore, Antarctic Ocean - #129 | ecosystem: Environmental > Aquatic > Marine > Unclassified | place: Southern Ocean | collected 2014-07-24 | reverse complement strand
TCCTTGCTTCAATGCAATATCTGCTAATGCGGATAAAACTTCAGCCTCAATAACCGTTGAGCCATCAGATTCTGCAAAAATCATTGTTTGCTGGAGAATCTCTTTGGCCTCCAAAAACCGCCCTAGCAGAACCAAAACTTCTCCTCGCAATTGGTATAACTTTGTCTTGATTAGATTTGTTAAATTCTCATCTGGAATAGATTCTATCAAACCAAGAAGTTCCATATGCCCGGTATTGACAATTTCCCTTCCTTTATCTACAACTAGATCTGCTGCTTCTTCTCCACAATCACATTTTGTCAGATGGAAAATTAATTCAATTGATGAATCTGGTGTTGATTTTTGTGAACGGTACCAATCACAACATTTGTTATGAACTTCCTTTCTAGTTGATTCGTCTAATGAGCGAAGTAGGAATTCACGGATTAAATCGTGCAAGTCGTATGTTTCAGTATCAACGCCACGAGCCAATCCTTGTTCAACCAATGAATCTAATTCATCTGTGTCTAATCCTTGCGCTGCTAATGCTTCTAATTTCACAGGCTCTCTGAAAATTGCAAGACAGGTGAGTACTTGCTTTTGCTTTGAACTTAATTTGGAGAAGATTTCTACGGAAACATAGTTCTCCAGTGTTTCGTGGAATGCCCCAGCACTTGCACCACGGTTAATCAATTCAAGAACCAAAGGATGGCCTCGAGATAAACCGTGAATATGCAACCATTGTTCATCTTCAAGTGATTCGAAACTTGTTAGTAGATTCCTTCCAGCATCACTATCTAAGCCATCAAGTGGCAATACTAAACTCGCGATTCTTCCTTCAGCGTCTTTGGCTGGAACTACTGGCTTGAATGAACGTGAAAATATCACTAAACCGATTTCTTCTTCACTACCCAAAAGAGCGAGTGACATAGCTTGGAATGTCTTGTGAAGAGTTGAGTCAGCAATTTTATGAAAGTCATCGATTACTATCAGTGCTGCAGTTCCCTCAAGAGCATCAACTAACAAACGAGCTGCCTCTGAAGGGTTTGGAACTGGAGTTGCTGCAAGATAATCAGCGAATTCAGGGTCGCCGATATTCGCTAACCAATCTGCAACAGATTCAAAGAATGAACGTGAGCCTTCCCAATCCTGACAGCGATGATACAAAAGATTCCTACGATGCATGAATCTTTCAATTAATTTACTAGCAATAGTTGTCTTTCCGATACCAGCAATACCTGGAATAAGCAAGGTTGTTGCTCTAGCATCTAGTAAACTGACCATATTGTCAAGTTCTTTTTCTCTACCGTAAAAGTGTCTTAATCTAGGCAAGTCACCAAGGGCTGTTACCAATTGCTTCTCAACATGCTTTGAAAGGTCTCTCTCAACCAATTCTTTTGAAAGTAATCTTGTGTCCAATACGCCATTGTCATCTAAGTATCGGATGAGGTCGACTGGCCTCATCGAAAATGGCAACTCTTGGTTTGCATTTCCAAGTGTCGTTGAGACAATATTTCCATCCTCTAAAATTGCTCTAAAGGGAAATTCCCTCAATCTTTTCCATGTCTCATCAGCTAGATTCATGCCCGATTCAGTAAGGAAGTATGCTTTGCGTTTTCGGGAAACACCCTTGACGTGGGCTTGCCTCTCCACTAAAAGACCTTGATCTTTGAGTCCTGCAATGGCACGCGGTACATTCGAACGAGCAATTGAAACCGCATTTGCTATCCCCATTTGAGAGAGGGAAAACGGAACTTCCACACTACCTTTGTAATCTGAATAATCAAGCAAATGCAAGAGGATTCGTTCTTGTACACCGGGTTTCTGAGTGCTAGTCATATTAATCCATCCTGTGTAAACCCTTTCAATAGTGTCGGTGCTATATGTCAGTCAAACTTCAACTCATTGTTGATAATTTGGATCTGCGACCCATTGGTTAGATTCTGCATCCCACAACCATCCTGGGTGTTGAGATGCTTCAGCCGTTGCAACTTGTTGAACCTCTTCTCGAGCTGGAATCACAGGAGTTAGTTTTGCCTTAGCCCAAGCATATGGGTCTTCTTCGGCTTCACTGACATGTTCAACTGCTGAATCTTCTTCATCAAATTCTTCAAACTCAATGAAGAAAAATGCTCCAGCTGCTAATATTGCGATCAGGGCAACAACTCCGAGAATCATCAGCACCACTCCACTCGTTTCACCAGAATCACTAGCGACTCTCAAAGACCATGATTGGTCTTTAGAAGATGAAGTATCTTGGAACACTTGTCCATCCATTTCAAAGATTAGATTTCTTGAACCTTCTGTGTTTAATTGACTCATAGAAATATCCATTTCCCAAGTTCCATCAGATAGAACTCTTGTTGAGTTAACTCTTAACCCACCTTGTTGAATAAGTGCTTCAACTGTGCTACCAGGTAATCCTTGACCTCTAAACACAGCTGGATGGTCGACTGATATATCTCCTGAATCTACTCTTTCTACCGTGAATGAAACTGATTTCACTACGAAATTGATTTTGTGAGAATAGACCACAGAGTCGTGTATATCTCTTGCTTCAAACATTACTCCAACCAATGACCATTCTGTAACTGCACTACCAGATTGAACATATGGTGGATTATATGTTGCAACTCCTTGTGCATCTAAATTGACATAATACATGTAATTATCATCATCTAAATTAGACAAGTCATCATAAATATCAAACACCAATGCATCAGCAGTACTTCCAATACCGTCTGGGTCGCCAAAGAATTGTGTCAAGTCAATAACTGCACCACTACCACATCTATCAATGGAGGATGAGTCAGCGTCACAGAAGATTGTCACTGTACTAGCCCACCCTGTATCATTGAATGTTGGTGCTAAGTTGTTGAGGTCAGTAGGGTTATCAATAATAATACGGTTTCTAACTTCCTGGGAATAATCTTCACCGTCATATGCACGAACTACCAGTTCATATTGTTGATCGTGAATCAAATCAGAAGTATCCCATGTAGTAGACCATGCCCCATTAGGAGCAAAGGTAGTAACTGGATTTGGTCCATTATTTAATTCAAAGCCACTAGCCAAGTCAAAAATACTGATTTCAACTCTTGTAACTTGCCCATCATTATCTCTTGCGACACCTTGAATCAAGGTATCTTCAGATGCCCTAATACTATCCATGTTTAGCGGTTCACTCAGTTGAACAATCGGTTCCTGATTATCATTGTTGATTTGTAGAGTTCTCATTTCAGATGAACATACATCTACCATATCGATACAGAAATCACTATCACTTGCCCAAATCTCAAATGTATACTCTCCTGATGGCAATTCATCAAATTGCCATTCATAGGACCATGTAGTGGAACCTACTACGTCAAAGTGAGAACGGTATGGTTCGTTTTGTGCATTAAGCGGTCCTGTTATGTCAAACCAAATACCTTGGATATCACTACCCCATGTCCCAGAGTATGGGTCAGAGGCAGTTCCAGAGAAGATTACTTTTCCAGAATCATGACTTGAACCATCGTTCGGAGTATCAACCAATATGATAGGAGCGACAAGGTTCAACTTGTACTTCCTAACTTCAACAGGCGAATAATCAAGTCCATCATATGAACGTACACGGAAAGTAACATCTCCTTCACCTTCTGCGTGGGCTGATAAATCCCATGTAAAGGACCATGTCTTGAATGGGTGATTGGAGAGAGTGATATCGCTACCTGCGCCTGATGTATCTATTGCTGAATACCAATCATTTGAGCCAGGAGGTTGGACTTCGACTTTCTTAACCAATCCGAATTGTGATTCATATGCGATAATATCCTTTGCGTATGGACCTGCTAGTCCATCCCATGCAGAACCGGATAGAACTGCTGTTGTTGCGAATGAGAATCCATCAGCTTGTTCTAAAGTGACACTCGGCTTGACATTATCTAAATTGATTACATCATCTATTGGCCCTGAAAGAACATAATTGAATTCCTTTGTTCCCTTTCCGAACATGTATGCATTTACACTGTAGAATGGCATTTCACGATTTCCAATTTCGCAATTAGATGCACCTGGAGAAGTCATAGCATTATCATCAGAGTCAGTAAATGTGTCTCCATCATTATCGTATCCATCAGCACATGAGTTTTCATCAATGTAAATTAGATTTCCTTGTGCATCAGTTTCACCTGGGATTGCAACATTGGTCTCTCCTACTTGGTGATTCCAATTCCGATCTAATAGGAAGTCGCTTGGAAGTGATACCTGTGGAGTGAAACCAAAGGCATCAGTTTCAAGAGTATACAGTGGCAAGCCAGTGGCATCACTGATGACTACTGTAGCACCTGCGACATTGCTATTCTTGGCCTTGACTTGATACCTAACAAGTTCACCTTCTCTAACTTGTGTACCCCAAGCAGAATTTTGTGCTTGGGTGTGGACCTTGCTAACATCAAAGTTTTGCAAATCAGCGAAAGAAAAGACCGTTGAATTGTCAATTACTTCCAATGCGAGTGGCATAAAGCGAGGTGGTAATACCTTGGTTTGTGGCACTTGTAAACATTCATCTAGGACGTATGGGCATTCTGCACCCAACCATCTAATGCTGACTGGGTATAACTCTCCTGCACCAGGATCTGGAATAAATTCAGATTGAACTGTAACTCTGGATTCCGTGATGTTATAGATTTGAGATGCGTTAGTCCATGTATTACCGGAGAAATATCCGATACTTCCAAACTTGTTCCCATATCCATCATCGTAGTTTGAAATATTGACTGCGAAAGCACCTGCAGTATCTGCAACATTGCGCTGAACATTAACAATCGAACCCTTTGCCCGAATAATATCTCCTAGATTTCCAGATATAGTGTTATCATAAATTGTTGCTGATGACATAAATACGTGTACTGCTGGACAAGGGAAATCTCCTCCGTACATTGCCGCAGAATTACATGTTCCAGCATTATCTGTGATTATGTTATTTGCTAGATAAAGTCGTGCAGCGGTAGGGGTTGGAACTTGCCATCCTTGATCTTTAAAGTGATATTCACCGATAAGTACTGCCTCTTTGGCAGTACCTTGAATTGTATTGTTTTCAGCGACTACATCCGATGTACCGTAAACCCATAATCCGTTCCATCCACCGATCGGTCCAATAGTACTGCGATGTAATTCCAATGTAGACGAACTTACTCCAATTCCTGAACCTTCTGCAGCACCGGATATCACTACATCAGACACGTGGACAATAGCACCATCATATGCAGTAAGTCCTGCTCCATCCGTAGTAGTAATTACAGTATTATCAATATATAGAGTGTGTTTAATAGTACCAGTCTCTTTGTGAGAGTTTGTGTCAATTGCGTTACATTTTGTAGTTACAGTGGAATTTGAGAGATATCCTGAAGAACCTTTCAAAAACAATCCATAAGTGTTATCTTTGATTTCTAAATTGTCTAATCCGATATATGAGTCTTCGACATAAATAACTGAACGTCCTCCGTCATCGCTACCACAATCCGGTTCTTCTGTCCCAGTAAATACTGAGTTTTCGATCTGGAACGTAGCAAGAATACCTGCTCCTGCTCCATATGCACGTACTGCTGCAGCATCATACTCTCTTCCATCTACACCTAATGTGAATGTGGAATCTTTTAGTATCGGTGCAGCGAAATCAACCGCTAAAACATTGGAAGTGTTGATATCTTGGAAAGAAAGCCCAGTTGCAGTGGTAGATGAACCATCAAAAACCAATGCCCCATATTGAATTGATGAAAGTGATTGAACATAGATTGGATATCCATATGCATTTTCAAAGTGAGCATAATTAAGTGAGGTTAGTGCTTGGTTAATAGTACTCCTAATAACCATTCCAGAACCACATGCCGCATCGACATTGTTGAGGTACGTAGTGCTATTATCGTAGCATCTTCCGGCCTTGGTGTAATCGGAAGGAAGACTCCAAACAAAGCGAGCCATGTTGGATGCTGAACCTGATGATGCGCCACAGGAAGTATCACCGACACAGATAGCTCCTGCTACATCGATAAAGTTGCCAGGTGGAATATTGATCGTAGTTCCTGCATTAACAATTAGTTTAGAACCTTCAGCAACAAGAATGTCACCATTTAGATTCACTGTTCCAGACCAGATTTCTTCTCCAGTAATAGTACCTGAAGTAGTTGCGGCTGATGCTGATGGTAATGTGATTAAACCAGTAAAACTGGAGAGTAATAATAGCATTACCAATGATAGGCTCTTGTGGGATGATTGTATTGACAAATTGTCCACCTCGTAAACAGTGCCATTATCCGCCCGAATATAACACTGCGCCTTAGTCGCCGCAAGTATAATATCAAATAAAGCCAATAATATCAACAAAGTATAACCAATAATATCATTTCTGGGCTAAAATATCACTTTAAGCGTGAGGTGGTTTGGCCTAAATGTGTCGCAGCACCTTATTTTCCACTAAACGCAGAAAATGTTGTATCTGTTAAGTGAATCAACACTGCGCCGAAGAGGATATTTCTTGAAGCCACGATTGAGATCTTAATTCCCCATAACCGAGGTGGTTATCATGCTGTGAAACTGATTCAGTTTGATAGGCCGAATTCATCAATGCCACTTTAACTGAATCAATACAAGAGCCATTAGAATTCTCTGTTGGTTTTAATTCTGGATGTGCTTGTAGAATCAGTGCTAAAGCACCTGATACAAATACTGTGGAAACAGAAGTGCCGCTACTGGAGTACCAATCCCCATTATCCCCTGTGCTAATCACCATATGTCCAGGAGAAACGATTTCCGGTTTCAAATTTGGACTTTGCCGTGGATTATCTGTTTCAGTCAATTGGGAACCCATGGATGAATTAGACCAAAGTAGCCCCTCCTTTGTAGTGGCCCCGACTGTTATCACTCGTGCAACATTGGCAGGTGCTGAAACCATTCCATCATCATCGATGCCACCATCATTACCTGCAGCAGCTACGACGAAGATTCCCGAGTCAACTGCCATTCGTGTTGCAGAGACACTAGCTCCTTCACGTTCCGAGTCCGGTTTTTGCTGACCACCGAGGGATAATGAGATAATATCTGCGTTAAACTCTTGATGACACCACCTTATTGCATCAGCAACTACTGACTCTTCTCCGGAATTAACACCCTCGCCATTATCGCTAAGCGCTGCAACAACTGCTAGTGTGGCATTGGGGGCAATACCAATTTGATGACTTTGACTGATCAATAATCCGGCCATCATCGTTCCATGCCCGATAGTACCGTAATCTACTGGCTCTGTAGAATCTCCAACCATATCCTTGAATATTATCTCAAAACCATCAAATGCTGAATGTGTTGGAGAGAATCCGGTATCGACCATACAAATTCTAACACCTTGTCCGTCAAGCCCTTGGTCTTGTAATTGGCGTACTTCTGTTGATTCAAAAGCCCACTCAGATGTAGGCGTGGGTAATTCAATGAATAGTAAACCAGATTGCCAAACCAATAGAAGAATTACTGACATTATTGCAAAGATAGTCACATTACTAGCAATGACTCGTGTTCTTCGTATCTTTGCAATTGGTTCTGCATAATACGGTGCCCATCCAGTAACCTCTGCTCTCCATTCATCGTGATATCCTGAAGTCGAGGGGTCGATTGCAGATAGTATCCGTCTATCAGTAGGTTCAGGTAAGAGGTCAATTCCTTCTAACCCATCCATACTAACCACTCCTCATTCATACTGAACTTAATTTAGCGTTTCAATGCTTGTTTAGTTCGCTCGAGCGGATTCAACGCGTTACTCTTGCTTCCGCTAGGATAACACACAACCGATTGATTACAATGTTAAATCAGAACTTGGTAGATTTCTTATTACGTCCCATCTTAACGGCACCGATTATTATCAAGACAACCAAAGCAAGAATAGCTATTTGCATAAGGATTGATTCATCTCCAAGATCTGCATTGATTTGATATTCCATACCGAAGTCAAAGTCTTCAACTTCCACATCAACATCGTCAGCATCGTCGCCAATAACATCAACTCTAACATCAAATCGATGAATTCCAGCTCTAGTTGCATTCATATCAAACACCGCTTCAGCTGTTTGTCCAGCAGGAACTACAAGACCGACTTGCATCTCTTTGCCAGTATCTTGTGGTGTGAGGTACACGATTACTGAAGTCGCATCTAATGTTCCAAAGTTTTCAATAGGTATGCGCAATTTTCCAGACTTATCTGCCACTTGGTCAGATAGCGTCACAATATCACCTTGATCTACTCTCAACTTGATACGAGCGGAGGAAATGATGACATCAAAGGAATCAGATGTCGTTCCATCTTTACTGGTAGCAGTTACTGTTACAGTAAAACTACCGTCAGTGAAATCCGCCGGTGCGAATGCTGTAAACAGTTGAATTTGGCTGTTATCCTTAGTAACAGGAATAGTAGAACTTGCAGGAGTAATTTCCCAACCAGCTGGAATGTTATCTGCCAATTCTATTGTGAATAGATCATCACCATTTCCAACATTGGTCAAAGTAAACCCAAAGTTTCTATTGCCACTTGGAGCGATTCCTATCTCTTCTGTAGATTCAGTAATGTTGAATCCATAGGTTTGTGGAACTTGGACATTGATTGAGACCGCACTTCCAGCACCAGTATCAGTACCTAGATTGACAGTGATCATGTGACCATTCTGCAAATGCCAAGCAGTTGCAACGTCTGGAATTGTTAACCTAGCCTTAACAACTGAATTGTTAGTAACACTGTCGTCAGAAGAATTAGTTCCGATTCCGAGATCAACCACGAGTGAGTCGACCCATTCGGAACCATTCCAGAATTGAAGATTCCATTCTGATTCATCAGGAGAAACCTCTACTTTCCCGGTAACTAGGAATGAATCTGTAGACTCTGTTCCAAGATAATCTGCTTCAACTTCGAACTCGATTGCATTATGTGATACATCTGCCATCAATTTATTGTCATCGCCATCAACAATAGTTGCATTTGTAATGCTTCCATTGACTATTTGAATACTTGATTCAGAATTGATTCTCCTGTTAAACTCAAGTATCAGTGATTGACTGTCTGCATCAACATTACTGTTTACACCAGCGTTGTACTTCATTTCAAGTTCATCATCGTGTTGGATTGTAACGAAAGAAGAATCGATATCAAAGTCACCTGAAGGTAGCAGAATAAGTAGTGTTCCATTAGCCGTAATAGGCATTTCCCAAACTAATTCACTTCCAATACTAACTTCAACCACCACTGGTTCTGTAATCATAGAATAGCCTACATCATTAGAACCTGCGTGATGTGGTAGAGTAAGTATATCTGCCCAGGAGGTTGTTAATTCAACCCAGCCACCTAGTGACATCTCTAATTCCAAAGTACCACCATCAGCAACACTTGCTTCTAGTAGTCCAATTGCAACTCCACCGCCGTTTTCACCAGGGTTTGCTTCAGTAACTACAACAATCCAGTCGCCTGGAGTAATTACTGCATTCCAAGTGAGTACATCACCGACCATAGTTCCAGTGAGCGAGATTGAATCTCTCTCAATGTCTAGAGCTGGATACAGAGTAATTGTTGCATCAGTTAATCTGCTTAAACCTTGTATGTCAGTCACATTTCCACTAACAGATACATTCCCTGCCTTCATTTCAATATCATGCGCAACAATAGTATCGTAAACTGGGAATCCACCTGTTTGGTCAATATCGTATGTTTCACTTGCGAATCCTTCCTTGTCAATTGACACTGAATAGATATCTCTTAGTGGAACAAATAGACTCCAGACACCTTCACTATCGGTGGTAATTGTTTCATTGATAACTGTATTATTGGAACCTATGATTGTCACATTGACATCTGGAACGCCTTCAAACAAACTAGCAGCATCATCTTCATTCAAATCCCAAAAGACCTTTCCGCCAATTTCCACAACTAGATCTGCATAAACTGCTCCGATTTGCATTGTACCATTAGAACCTGTAATATCGTAAACATCGCTTGATGTATCAAGAGTCCAATGCTTCTGTGGCATAGTGCTGTTCAAGAATAAACTCCATTGACCAGGATATGCATCAAAGGTGACATTGCCACTTGCATCAGTCTTTTCTAATGTGATATTACCCAATCCTTCTTGGCTTACTAGAGTTACACGAACATCTGCCAAATTGACTTCAGTGACTGCTTCACCCAGAGTGAATGAAACTTCAATAGAAGTACTGGTCTGTAATGCCAGTCCAGTGCGAGTCGACAGCTCATTAACGCTCAATGCACTGCGCAATTGCTCAGTACCATTGTCATCATCAAGGAATGGTGCGACTACAACAATCCAGTCACCTTCTTCAACATAACCAGCAAATGAACCATTTTCATCAGATTCAATATTAATCCAATCTGAACCATCAGAATCCCATAACTGGAATATTGTTGACATACCACTTCCGTTTGAATCTGTTAAAGTTCCAGAAACGAGGTATTTGTTAGTCAAAGCAACAGAGTAATTGTCCATTTCTTCAAGTCCCACATACACATTGAACGGGGAGTTGGAAGAAGATAATGAATAATCAGTAGCATTCTCATCGCTAGCAAGTGTAGAATTGAACATCAGACTGTAAGCACCAGGCTGTAATTCTATTTCCACGATACCAGGTGCAGTATAATTTGCAGATGTAATATTGATGCTTTCTATAGCTTCAGAACTAGATGATAATATGAAGTCTGGTGAAACCAATGTTCCATTTACCATTTCACCATCGCCACCAGCATCCATAAAGACATGGAATGTCACTAGTTGTGAATCTGGGTTAACGATTAATTGCAGCATTGATAATTCCTCATCTGTAACAACATTAAACCCTTCAATATTGATACTGTTCAATCCACCTTCTGGCAAAGAGATATCAGTCAATCCTGACTGAATATGCAGACCAAACTTACCAAAGGTATCTAATTCAGTAGTCCATTCGACACCATTAGAATCTGTAGCAGTAACTGTCACTTGCTCAAATCCAGGATTAGATGAATCCCAAAGAGTTGAGTTATCATATAGGAATACTTGACCATGTACGTATCCGGTTGGAGCTAAATACATGATTCCAAGTTCATCCATACCGGCAACAGCATCTACAATTTGGCCACCGCTCATTGCTGAGAATAGTGACATTGCAGTCATTTGGAATTCACTTCCTGCTGGCAAACGAATGCTATAATTTCCATTTGTATCAGTAGAAGTAGTGAAGAGAAGATCTCCTGATGAGAAATTAACTGTTAGACCTGAAGCAGGTTGTGAGTTAGATTCCCATTGTTCTTCATCTTGATACCAAACATCATAATCCATTGTACCGTTAACTGCTCTAATGGTTCCATTTGCCCAAGTAGCGATTGCATATGATAAGTCAAATGCATCATCATCAAGAGTGACTTCATATGAATTGAATAGTACATATTCATCATCAGCTTCATCTGAAATAGTGAATGGCCCTTGTGCAAGTTCCACACTTATGATTCCATTTTCATCAGAAGTTGCTTCAACCGACATTAAGTCATCTAAGTCGTTAGAGAATGTTAGAGTTCTATTTACTACATCAGTTAATGCTTCACCATTGATGTCTGTTGGAGAAACAAGAGTTATTATCAAATCGGTCATTGTAGGTACTGCGAAAGCTAAACTGAAGTTTTCAGAGTCACTACGAACCAATATAGTTTCGTTTAACTCATACCATCCATCAGAATCAAGGTCAACACGGTAGAAGTATTCTCCGCTTGTAATAGGACCATATGAGAAATTACCATTCTCATCAGTAGTGATCTCAACGGCCTTTTCAATTCCAAGTATTGTGTCAACTAACTCAAATGTATGATTAGCAATCACTTCATCGTTCATGCCCTTCATTGTGTCAAAGAATATTGAACCAGGCAAGTCTAATTGCAAATCATATGATGGATTAACACCAACTTCTACTGGGTCTGGAAGTAAGACTTCCTTACCATTTTCTAGGACCGCAATCATATTGTACATACCAGGCACTAATCCTGTTTGATAGAATGAACCTGCTTGAACCATTGGTCCAGAGAATTGACCTGAACCAACGAACAATCCTGTTCCGTTAATTGTACCAACACCAGCAAAGGAACCTTTTCCTTCAAAGGTAGCACCTTCAAGAGTCTTGACAAGAGTCGAGGTCCCTTGAGAGGTCAAACTACCTGTTGCATTTACTTCACCCGATAGTAAGTAAACCGTTAATTGTCCTGAATCATCAGATACACAAACGGTTTCATTTACAGGCATTACAGAACCAGTAGCATTATCAGTAGTACAATCGGCAACAGAAGATGAATTCTCAAGCCATGAAGATTCAAGTAATCCGTTTCCATTCCATGTACCGTTACCGAAGTATGTTCTAGAATCTGCGATAGTTCTCGTAAATGTTCCAGTGTAATCTTCTGCGTAAGCAATTCCTACGCTGTCAAAGGTTCCTTCATCAGTAAATGTTACTTCTCCGGTTCCTTGTAAAATTCTAGTATCTTCGGTAGTGAAAGAACCGCTAGTCGTTGTAATCGAATAGTTATCAGTCATTGACCAAATATTACGCATGATGAACTCTGCATCTTCAATTGCTTCACCTTCGAATGATTCATGTCCACTCCAAGTAATCAAACCAGATACACCACTGCTCTTTATTTCAATGTCAAGTGCATCTTCAATCGGTACAATTCTGTCTGCTTGGTGCCCTGTAACATTCAATTCACTCTCGCCGAGCCAACTCATGTTTGCGACTTGTCCTAGAATTGAAGTAATATCATTAACTACTCTATCCTCATTATTGTTCGTTTGTAAATCTTGATAACTAAAATCAGCTGAGCGAATGTTTGCATCTGCTGTTGTAGAGTCGTATTCACCAGCAAAAGCACTTACACGTATTCTTCCTGCTGGAACTGTATAGGCCCAATCTCCATTCTCATCGGTATCAGTAAATCCAATTGGAATCCAATATGTATCTTCGTCCAAGTCAGATGTACCCTCGCCGGAGAATGCATCTCTTTCTAATAAAATTCTAACATTCGGTAGACCTTGTCCGTCATCACTCATTTTCACTTGCCCTGAAACTTCTGCTCCAGAATAGTACTTTAGAATCTTGACTTTGGTATTTGCTCCGGAGGCCACATCAGCTGGATCTTCACTATACCAATTTGAGATGACAAAGTGGTTCAGCATTGCACCAGGCAGAGGGAGTGATTGTGCGAAGTAGCTTCCAGGGCTTCCTTTCAAATCAAAGTGCTGCGCAGGTTGAGGATTACTGTCAGCAGTATCCATTCCGAGAGTACTTGCACCATATCCAACATAGGAACGTGCTAGCATCGTATCAAAGAAAGCAGCTGAGTGATCAACTCTCACATCGGTAATAGATAAGAGATCTACATCTGCACCTGCTTGCTGATTTAGCATATCTTGGTACATTGCTTCATCGACTTCAGCTGATGTCATCTCTTGTGCAAAGCCACCACGCGTGGTTTCGTAGACTGTACTCATGAATGTTTCAACATCCTGTCCAGATAATGTAGCTGGAGCTCCAAAAATACCCATCGGTTGACGTTGGTTGTAATTCTGGTCTGCAGTATATCTTCCTGCTCTTGGGTAAAGTCTGTTGTCAATAGCGAAATATCTAATTTCGTGATCACGTAATACTGTTTCACCAGGTGCGCCATTATAATCTTGAACTTCATAGTAATCTTCATTCCCGATAATTTCATCATACAGGTCAATTATTTCTGATGAGGTTAACGATTCATTCAATAACTGTACAGTCAATGCCAAACGCGCATTCTTCCTGTGGATATGGGTTGAAACGGAGTTGTATTCTTCGACCAAATCTGCAGTATACCAATAATCACCAATAATATAGTGAGTTGTTGCAAGTACCGTGTCTTGACCAGTTCTAACATTGTTAGAGAAAGTACGGTTTGCTTCGAATTCTTGTGACCAATCATCACCAATACAGGTGTTAGATAAGTCAGTATTACAGAACATTCTCTCACCATCTTCGTAGATACGATATAAAGTTCCAGCACCATCTGATTGTTTAGCCATTACGACATCTCTGTTTGTCTTGTAAACCTCAAAGGAATTTTCTCCGATAAGGTCAATCATTTGGCCATTATTAGGATTAGTTTCAATGTTAACAAGTTCATTAAATTGACCAGGTGTCAAGTGATTCTCTAAAATACTCGAAAATCCAGTGGTCATCTGAGGTCCAGTTGTTTTATCCGCGTTATATGCAATGTCACCTTCGGTTAATTGCCAAATAAACATTGAAACCAAATCCTCTTGGCTTCTAGCAAGTAACATGTTTCCTGTTGCAGGAATTCCTGATTGGAAGTTATCCGAAACCGATGGATGTTCACCATTTTCTAACGCTTGGAAACCATAATCCCACCAAGAAACGAAAGCAGGTCTTTCAGAGAAGTTCTCGTCAGTATCTTGGTCTGCGAGCCACTCATAGGCACGATTCCATCCCATGTCATTGAAACCAGAACCGAAAGAACCGAGATACCAATTTGGGTCATTCGCAGGTCTTGAGTCATACGCGCTACTATCTAGCACTGAAAAGCCGAAATCATCCCATCTTAGGATATCTGGCATCAAATTGTAAATATATTCATCCATTTCGGCACTATCAGAAGATCCTCGACTCATTGAGGCATCTATACCATACGTAGCATGCTGCCCAAATATCATTATCATTACTAGCATGATTGCAGAGAATGAAGGAGTTTTCCAAACAGCTTTCCTCATTCCTGTGATTCTGTCAGCAGGAGTACGGATTCCGAATTTTCTCCAAGAACGATTCAATCCTTCCCAATTAGACCACTTCCAAAGTGACACCAGTCCGGATGCACCTAGGATCGCAACTGCTGGTGTTGCGTTGAACAAGAAACGTGATGCATTCCAAGACATGAAACAAGCAGTAAAAATCCAAATGCTGAAAACAACTGATGTTTGTTTTCGAGTTCGTAGTCCTTCCCATGCTAACAAAACACCCATTGCCAGTGATATCACAAACACAATAGGTCCGAAGGACGCAAATAATTGTCCACGTGGCGGAGGATTCGCTTCAGAAATAGTATCAAAGATCTTTGTCTTGGCGAAATAACCTGAACCAGTCAACAGAACATCCCACGCATTTGAAAGTTCTAAGAATTTCAATGCGAATAAGATAGCAAAGAACACAACCCCACCAATCACTAGAGTTCCAAGTACGAGTAACCAAGGCTTGTCTCTAAATCCGATTGTCACATATGAAATTGCTATTGTAAATCCTATAATGAACAAGAATGGTTGAAGACCTGTTCCATTAAAGACCAAATCTAATTGAGGATGTCCATAGAATGGCAGTGCCATCATTAAAGTTACAACAAGCATTGTAAGGAATAAGATGTTTAGTGCAGTAGAATCTCTGCGGCGGAACATATTCAGTGCAACTTGAACTGCATATGCGATGAAAAGAATAGAAGGTCCTACAACGAAACCTTTCCAACCCAGTGATGCAACACCGAATGCCACTCCTGCTAATACCGCATTTGCAAACGCAGATTTACGTTGAGTCATAACATCACGGACTGAACTCATCAAGCCGTTAAGACTAGAAGAAGTTGTTTTTGACAAACGCTCACTTCCGGCATACTTGACTGCTCTGAGCCAATACATGAATCCGAGTGTGATGAATAGCAATACAAACGCATCGTGGTCCGCAAGAGCCCACGTTGTATGCGAAACGTGAGCTGGCATAAATGCGATAAGCCACGCAGCGAGAACTCCAGCAACTTTGCCAGAGTGATCTCTTGCGATTGCAGCTACTGGAAGAATTGTTAGAGCACCATAAATTGCAGGTAATCCTAGCATACTCCACCAAACTGCATCAGATGCATTTTCGCCCAAGAATGGAGTAAGAATCATTGCGCCTACTGCCAAGGACCATGTGAATAATGGTGGACGTGGATTTATTCCACCAACAGGGTAAAATCTGTCAGCATCAAATATTAGATGAGCATTATTGGCAAGAACATAATCTACAACCCTCTTCATGTACCAAGGGTCAGAACCACCGGTCATATCCCAAGTACCAACGCCTGATGAATTCATTGCAGGAATTACGAACCATTGTATACGGATAATTAATCCAAAGAAGAACGCCATTCCAATCATCAAGGATGCCCAATGAGCATTCCAAAATTGGCGAGCACCTGAGTACTCATGGTCTTCTAAGTTAGCCCATCCGCCATACTTTTCATGGGTCGAAATCTTGTAAATTGCAAAACAGATGAAGAAAGTAATACCGAACCATGTGATTGCACCCCAAGAGCCTTCGAGTTGTGAGTTGGACCAAAGTCCTGCTTCATTCCAGCTTGAAACTTGGAATAGAGCCCACATTGAACCCAATAACATTGCACGTGTATTCCAGCGTTCGCTTACCATACCAGCGACCAGTAGTGCAACTAATCCTGTCATGAATGAAGCCCAATAACCAACATATCCACTGTAACCAGCTTCATTGTTAATTCCAAGTTGGTCAGCAAGAGAACCATCATGGAAGTGCCAAAGGGATGCAATGTGAGCTAATGCCCATACAGCAAGAGCGATTTGCAGTGGCAAATTACCCTTATTATATCCTCGATAATTCGATCCAACAAATGAGAACCATCCCTTATCGCCTGCTGTGGTCAATTTTCCACGAGCAAGTGTTGCAGCTAAAGTTCCAACGATAATAGCGATGGTAAGGTAAGAAAAGAAGAGATATGCACTTGCCGCTCTCTCACTGTTTAGGACTAATACCTGTCCGCCACCTTCTTTCACATATGTGTATACGTGGTCAGGAGAAAAGGAACTAGTTACTGATTCAGCCATAATTAAAGCGAAATGGTATCCAATTGCTGTAAATGTCAATATTGTTAATAGTTCATATCTTTCTTTAGATTCTAACATCTGTCCGAAAAAGACAATCACGAAGAAAATACCAGCGTTTACAGCACCAAGTGATGTGTATGAATTTATAATTTCAGCACCGATTATTGCAACAAACAAAGAAGCGAGGGATAGGTTCATGTTTGGCAAGGTTTCAGTTTCTCGTAATACCCGAGGTAGGGTTGCAACTATACTGGCAATAAGTACTACAGCCATAGGTGCAAGGTTGTTCATATTTAGATCAAAATTAATTCCAGTAATCTTGATGGCAGCGATTGCAAGCAGCATAGCAAGTGGCCCAATTAGCCACGCTAGGAATGGTGCTTGCGAAGTACCTGTTTTTTCTTCCATTTTAGTTCCCTCAATAGTTTTTGCTTACAGTCTAAAGACTGAAGCGAGTTCGCCACTTGAGAGCCCCTCTTAACAGTGACGGGGTACTCACAACACCGACATGCCAATCAGTGACCCTTTTAGGCACATTTTGAGGCATCTTATTTTTGCAGTGGAAACCATCGCCGAAGGCATCTATATTCCCCCCGGAAAATTGCAGTAAAATCAATTTACTGCGTTATAATTACAATGCCCTATGCCCAATATCAGTTCTGTAATGTGAGCCTTCAAGTTCAATTTGAGAAATTAATTGGTATGCAAGTTTCTTGGCATCCTCCAATGTATCAGCCAAAGCCGAACATGACAGAACCCTTCCGCCAGTCGAAATATAATCTCCATTATCATCCAACCCAACACCGGCAAAATTGACCCAGGCATCACTCTCAGAAGTATGAATTGTCTCGTTACTTAATCCACTAATCGGTCTCCCTTTAACCGGAGATGCTGGATAACCTTCAGCGGCAAGAACGACGGTTAGTGCTTGCTTATCGAAGAATGTTGTTTGATGTTCGGAGAGGCTATCTGTAGCGGCAGAATGCAATAATGTGTAAAGGTCGGAGGAGATTAGAGGCAATGTGATTTGGCATTCGGGGTCACCGAAACGAACATTAAATTCAACAACATATGGATCTCCGGATTGTGTGATCATTAGGCCGACAAAAAGAACTCCCCTGTAGGGGGTTTCTTGGCTTGATAAATATGTGTGCATAGGTTCAATAATTCTCTCAATCGCTTTTTGATAAACTGATTCTGTAACAACTGGAGCGGGACAATAAGCACCCATACCACCGGTATTAGGGCCGATGTCACCGTCATATGCACGCTTATGATCTTGAGAACATGGCAGAGTAACGAATCCTGTGCCATCCATTACTACGAGCATACTGGCTTCCTCACCTGGCAAAAAAGCTTCTAGCAAAACTTTGCCATCTGATGCGATAGACGAGGCAATAAACGTCTTTGCTTCTGTTCTATCGGAAGTGACAACAACACCTTTACCACCTGCCAATACATCTCTTTTTACAACCCATGGATTTGCTGAAAAGTCATCTAAGGCTGAATCAATATCTGAATCCCCATCCAATACATGGAAAGCCGCAGTCGGCACACCTGCATTACTCATTACTTGCTTTGCATGTAACTTTGAGCCTTCTAAG
>Ga0308010_1000828_pt1 | contig 18565 bp, 18 predicted proteins | sample Neamet129_FD_202368 | JGI IMG/M metagenome (GOLD analysis project Ga0308010, IMG submission 202368) | Marine microbial communities from water near the shore, Antarctic Ocean - #129 | ecosystem: Environmental > Aquatic > Marine > Unclassified | place: Southern Ocean | collected 2014-07-24 | reverse complement strand
AGGGTTTATTGTCTATTAAAGTGCGGAGAGGGAGAGATTCGAACTCTCGATGCGGCTATAAACCGCATACCCGCTTAGCAGGCGGGCGCCTTCAGCCACTCGGCCACCTCTCCGTTAATTATAAAATACTGGGTCGAAAATTTACCTATTAATTTTTCTGTGCCAAACTATTAAGCACGGACAAACTGCTTTCCGCCAATTTGCTGGACTGCATTTTTTAATTCAAGTTTAAGTAAGATCTGCAACAGGGCTGTGATATTCATATCAACGGAACTTGCCAATTCATCAATATGAACAGGGTCATGTCCCAGATTTTGTATTATCATTCGTTCTTCATCGGTCAATTCAATGGAAATGTGTTTTTGCACACTTTGCACAGGATTAAATAATCGTGGATTTATCTCACGGATAATCTCTTCTCCGCTGTAAATAGGTATTGCTCCATTACGAATAAGGCGATTAGCACCTATACTTTGTTTATCTGTAATTCTTCCAGGGACGGAAAAAATATCCCGATTTTGATCCACTGCGTTTAAAGCCGTTAAAATCGCACCACTCTTATCTCCTGCTTCCACCACAACTGTCGCATGAGCTAATCCAGAAATAATTCTGTTTCGTTGTGGAAAATTTCCACGATCCGGTTTAGTCCCCAATTTAAACTCACTGATCAGAGTTCCTTTTTCACATATCGCTTCTGCTAGTATTTTATTTTCAGCAGGATAAATCACATCCAGTCCCGATCCTAAAACTGAAATGGTCCTACCTCCACCTTCAACAGTTGTTTTATGGGCAATCGTATCTATACCGCGTGCCAAGCCACTTACGATGGTAATATTATTAGAAATAAGCTCTGAAGTGAGTTTCTGTGTTACAGATTTACCATAAGGTGTAAAGCGCCGTGTGCCAACAATCGCAATAACATCTTCTTTATACTGCAGCGGCTGGCCTTTGCAATACAACACCACTGGCGGGTTGTAAATCTTTTTCAGTAGCATTGGATAATGATCATCCCAAAATGAAACAATTGAAATTCCAAGTTTTTTTGCAGCTTCGAATTCCTGAATTCCAAAATCAAAATTTGTATATTTTTTTATCTGTTCCGCAGTTCTCTTATCAACCCCATTAGCAGTACATAATTCTTTAATCGATAAGTCAAACGGATTGATATCCATTCCCATGTTTGATACTAATAAGCGAACCCTTTGGCGCCCAATTTTGGGCACATTCAAGAGATTTATTAGTTTTATCAAATCCAATTATTGTACCGCTTTTGACAATCTTGAAATAAGGGTTTCCAGGCCATCTCCAGTTACAGCGGAAATGACAAGAATATCTTGGTCAAATTTTTCCCATTCTTCTGCTAATTCATTATTGATATCTGATTTTGTCCTGCAAATCATTATTGGTTTCACATCTAAATCTGGATTGAATTGAAGAATTTCGTTTTCCAATGTTTTAAAAGATTGAAAAGGTGTTTCATCCGTTCCATCAATCAGATAAAGTAAAATTTTATTGCGTTCAATATGTTTTAAGAACTGATGGCCCAGACCCTTTCCATCGCTGGCACCTTCAATCAAGCCGGGAATATCCGCCATGACAAAGGAACTATAATCACCATATTTCACAATTCCCAAATTCGGTTCAAGTGTCGTGAAAGGATAATCGGCGATTTTTGGTCGCGCAGCAGAAATTCGAGATAGTAAGGTTGATTTTCCAGCATTGGGTAGTCCTACCAATCCAACATCAGCCAAAACCTTTAATTCAATTTCATAATGTCCGGTTTCTCCAGGCAATCCCGACTGAGCCTTGCGTGGTGCCCTGTTGGTGGCTGTTTTAAAACGGAGATTACCTTTCCCGCCTATACCACCCTTACAAACAATAATTTCTTCGCCATTTTCAACAAGATCTGCTACAATGGTATGGTTATCTTTCTTCCGAATCAAAGTTCCTACGGGTACAAGGACAGTTATATCTATGCCGCTCTTCCCGGCTTTTCTGGCGCCGCCGCCGGCACCGCCGTCATCTGCTTTATATTTTCGCCGGTATCTTACATCCTGAAGGGTATGCAAATTTGCATCTGCTTTAAAGAAGATATGCCCACCCCGGCCACCATCACCACCATCTGGGCCACCTTTAGGGACAAATTTTTCCCGTCGAAAATGCACTGCTCCCCTACCGCCATTCCCGGCCTGGAGTTCAACTTCTGTAAAATCGATAAACATAAATATTTTAACGGAATTTTTCCGTTATGAATTTAAAGATGAATTTATATGTCAGAAATAATTTAGGCCATATTGGCAACAATTTCGCCACCAAACTCGGAGCATTTCAATTTGGTTGCCCCTTCCATAAGCCTATGGAAATCGTAAGTAACACGTTTTTGTCCGATCGCTCCCTTGATCCCATTTACAATTAAATCGGCGGCTTCCTGCCAACCCATATACTCTAACATCATTACACCTGATAAGATAACAGAACTTGGATTCACCTGATCTTTCCCGGCATATTTTGGCGCAGTACCGTGAGTGGCTTCAAAAATAGCATGGCCAGTGATATAATTTATATTTGCACCCGGGGCAATCCCGATTCCGCCTACAATTGCTGCCAATGCATCTGAAATGTAATCTCCATTCAAATTAAGAGTGGCAATCACGTCATATTCTGAAGGGCGTAATAAAATTTGCTGCAAGAATGCATCTGCGATCACATCTTTTACTATGAGTTCTTTTCCGTCTTTTTTGATGACCTGCCACGGGCCACCGTCTAGATCTGTCGCCCCATACTCCCTTTTTGCAACTTCATATCCCCAATCCCGAAATGCACCTTCAGTGAACTTCATGATGTTCCCCTTATGGACAAGAGTTAGAGAATTTCGTTCATGAGATAATGCATAATCAATGGCTGAGCGGACCAATCTTTCAGTCCCTTCTATGGAAACAGGTTTTACTCCCAAACTACAGGTATCAGGGAAACGGATGTTAGTCACACCCATCTCATTAATCAAAAATGATTTTACTTTTTCTAAGTCTTCCGTCCCTTCCATCCATTCAATACCTGCATAAATATCCTCGGTATTTTCTCTAAAAATGGTCATGTCCACCAACTCCGGTTCCTTTACCGGTGATGGCACACCTTCAAACCATCGTACAGGACGAACACATGCAAAAAGATCCAGTTTCTGACGAAGCGCAACATTCAAGGAGCGGATTCCACCGCCAATCGGTGTCGTTAGGGGCCCTTTAATTGCAACAAGATGATCATGAATTGAATCAAGCGTGGCTTGTGGAAGCCATTCTCCGGTTTTATTGAAAGCTTTCTCTCCGGCTAAGACTTCAACCCATTCAATCCGTCGTGAATCCCCATAGGCTCTTTCAACCGCTTTATCAAATACATGCACAGCTGCATGCCAAATATCAGGACCAATTCCATCACCTTCGATAAAAGGAATGAATGGGCAATCCGGAACTATCATTCGTCCGTTTTCCATTTTCATCTTTCGTGCGCCATTCATACTGCAGTTTCCCCCGCTTTCTTTTTGGTATCGGTTTTCGGTTTTTCTTTTTTTTCTTTTTTGTCTTTAGGTTCTTCGGTTTTATCCTTATTCTTATAATCTGTTAGATAAAACCCAGACCCCTTAAAAATTAGGCCCGTGCCGCCACTTACAATTCGTTTTACAGCACACTTTTCCTGTTCACAATTTGGTTTTTGTGTTAAGACAGAAGATGTCATGGTTTGAAAATGTTCGAACCTCTCTTCGCATTCTGAACAAATATAATCGTAGGTAGGCATTAAAAATGATTTATTATAGTAAAATTCTAGTATCGAAGTTAAAAATATTCAGACGGAGTATTTAGACAATAATGCATCATTTACACCAGATGGGACAAAAGCGGAAATATCTCCACTATTTTTCACCACATCCTTTACAACCGTAGAATTCAAATGAATGTATTTTTCATCAGGCATCATAAATAAGGAAGCAATGTCTGGATTAAGATGAAAATTCATCATAGCCATCTGAAATTCAAACTCAAAATCGCTCACATGACGAAGACCTCGAATGATGGCAATTGAATCAGAATATTTTGCATAATTAACGACAAGTCCAGTGAATTGGTTTACCTTAATATTATTGATATGTTTTGTTGAATCGGTTATTAAAGCCAATCTTTCTTCAACAGTGAATAATGGATCTTTTTCCACATTTACAGCAACAACAAATTCAAGGACATCAAATAATTTTGCTGCCCGTGTTGCGATATCGATATGCCCATTGTGAATGGGATCAAATGTTCCAGGATAAATAATTTTTCTCATAAGTTTGTCCAAGTTAAAATTCGTGTATTACCATAATCCGTCATGTCTGCATCGAAGAATGAAGCCTGACTCTTTTCACATTCTAGAATGAGTTTACCATTTTTATTTAAACGTTCATAAATTGTCTCAACAAGAGTTTTAAGATCAAATCGACCGTAAGGAGGATCGGCAAAGATAAGGTCAAAAGATCTGCCTTCTTTTAAAAAACTAAATACATCCATTTTAATAAAAGAATAATCTACTCCATGAAATTTCAGTGAATTTTCTTTCATTAATGCTAAACTTTTTCCATGTTTTTCTACAAAGGTGACAAAGGAAGCACCTCGACTTGAAGCTTCTAATCCCATAATTCCGGAACCGGAAAAAAGATCCAAAACAGATGAATAATGAAAGGGAACTAGTTTATCAAAAATACTTTTTCTCACCCTTGATTTTGTTGGACGATATGGCATTTTTTTAGACATTTTAATGGGAATGCCTTTGAATCGTCCTGCAAGGATTTTCATTTAATCTTCTAGGATGGAAACATAAAATCCAGCTCTTGGTTCGGGATGGTCAGCTTCGTTGAATAGAACGAATTTCCTGAGAAGTATATCATCGCCGAGATTGGAAATAATGGCACTAGCTTGAAGAATATCCGCTTTATTTCTCACCCAAATGAGCATGGGCCCATATATCTGGTTTTCTGTAAATGCCTGTTCAAAATACTTTAAAGAATAATCAGTAAGTAATGTATCCAGTTGAATCATTAAATCCATTTTAGATAAACCACCTGTTGCAACATCTTTCGAATTTTTGGGAAGATCGAAACTATAATACCATAAAAAGATTGTACTATCTTGTCCCGTCGCCTCCACTGAGAAAGATGTTGGACTTACATCTAAAATATTTTCTATATTGGGATTGATTCCGCTTAAATATTCTAAACTCACAAAAGATTTAGTAATAGTGAGTGCATTATAACGATCCAGATCTGTTTGAGTTAGGAGTGATAATAAAGCTGAAGTAATAGATTTGGATTGTGTCAGCAGATTATTTGATGGTGGCTGGATTCCCTTTGGCTTAGAAATTTCATTTCCTGAATCTCCCGAACGTTCAATGGAAAAACCTTTATCCACTCCAAAATATTGATTATTCAGTTCTCGTTGTAACTTCAAATAATTGAACCCGATAAATAATCCAACAATTAACAGGAGTCCAAGAGCAGGCCCTGTTAGTATTTGGTGAAATACCTTTTCTATAATTTCTTCCTTTTCATCTTTTACTTCTGTTTCAACAATAGCATCTTCTTCCACCTGCGCTGGAATAACAGTTGTAAAAAAGAAATCGACTATACCCGGCTCATCGAAAAAGTTAAAAGAATGGCCAACAGAGTGACTGGTAATCAACTGAGTTAATTGGTTTGCTTCAAATTCTGGAATACCTCCTACATACTGATCATTAATATCCACACCTTTAAACGGTGATGGAATTCTGAGATCTGATGATTCCCATGCAGCGGTTGATTGGCGGCCCAATTTTTGTGGACAAAAAACTGGAATATCATCTAATTCAGATTCCTCCAGCCCCAATGCAGCTAAAGTAATTTCGTTTTTTTCATCTGTGGTAGAAATTACTTTTGCTACCCCTCCAGTAAACGCAACCTTACCCATATCAAAGCGGTTATTCTGAACTTTCATAAAATCATACTGATTGCTTACTCGCTGTATAATTGCAGCTTCCGACATGCCTGATCCATCAAGGTAAAGTGAACTCACAGGCCCCATCCAACTTGGTGTTCCACCTAATTCAGTAATAGAAAGTTTAATTGTTCTTATAAGGGCATTTGAGACACTACAAACATGTATATTGGATTCATCCGGTAGATAGACTTGTCCAAAAATGGAAACAGCCTGCGAATTTGGTCTGGCTTTTTGTGATTCAATCCAGTAGATATAATCTATACAGTCTTCCCTTGAAAGATCCAGATCTGATTCTACAATGGAATGTGTAATTATTTTGTCGGGTAGACCAACAACAACGTCTTGGCCATCAAAGGGATATGTCTCTTTTGATTTACGGAGTGCTGATGCTAAAACAGAGTTTAATTCCGCTTCATCATAAATAATAGATGTAATGCTTTCTGAAAATGGAACTCGAGCCAGACTCTGCAATACAGATGAATCACCATCGCGAACCCAAGCGGCACAAAGGAGAAATGTATCTGAAATAACTAAGCCAACCATATGTGTCCAGTAAGCTTAATCCCAGCTTTGTTGTCCGTCTTTAATTATACCGTGACTATTTGCCTTGAACGAGAATAATAAATAACGGGACTCTTTGATAGTTTCTTTTATCGGACTTGAAACTTTCAAACTAACACCATCTTCTCCAATTTCCATTTGATAGGGAATATTAGTAAGTGGGCAATAATAATTTGAAGAATCGGGTAAATATGTTTTATAATACTCTATTGCTTCAACACGCTTCATAGGCTCTTCTTTTACAATTTCAATGAAGTTTTCTTCGCTTTCATATCCCGATAAATCTTTTTTTCGGATATAGGATGTATCAATTCTACCCAAATCTTCTGCATATAATGCAATTTGAACCGTAGTATCATTGACTGTGTCCTTTCGAAAACTTTTGAATCCAAATGTTGTGTCAAATTCAAACTCAAAAGATTCGCCAATATCTACAATAAATACCTTCCCGCCAATAGTGATCTGCTGTTCATCTATGAACAATGAATCCGCCACAACAGAATCTCTGGCTGCATTTATCAAGGTCATGGCTTCCAGGAAATTTGGATTGTAGCTCCCAATTAGTCTTGAATAAAACTCTTCAACATCGTAAAGATTTTGCATTCTATGACGACTCTCTTTCCGGAAATGTGCTTCTTCTTCCCAAATTGCAACGGGTACATAGATTACAATTATTAGGAAAAACATCGCAAGTATTGTTGCTATTTCAAGAAAATCAGTTTTATTTTGTTGCGATAATTTCATACTTAATTTATTATAAGGTGATTTGTGGTTTCAACTTTTCAAGTGTCTTAGGGCCAATCCCCTTGACTTTTAACAGATCATCTAAACTTTTAAATGGACCGTAATCATCGCGAAATCGAATAATTCGTTCAGCTGTGACAATTCCAATTTTTGGAAGTTTCACCAAATTCTTCTTTTCTGCAGTGTTAATATTAATAATTTCTGTCTGCGGTTTATAATCCTTTTCTGTAGATGAATTTAATCCTTCTCTTTTACTAATATCATAAGCTAATGTTGCTTTCTTTTCGAATGTTTCTTTTTCTATTAAAGTAACTGGTTTAAAATCATCATACAGGTGACTTCCTTGGTATAATTTTACTCCGTACCCGACAGTAAGTGTACAAACCAGAAAAAGGATGACATGCTTTTCCTGTTGGGTAAACAATGTCATTAAATATCTATTTTCGATAGAGGCTTTAGAACTGGTCCAAGATCCTTTCCAAGTGATTCAATCAATTTTTTAGTACTGCTGGACAATTTTGTAGGGGTTTCAATCTGTATCTTTACCAGTTGATCTCCATTAGATCTATTCCTTAATCGTGGAAATCCTTTGCCTTTCAATCTCAAAACTTGGCCTGATTGGATCCCCGCTGGAATCTTGAGCCCTGCTTTACCATCTACAGTAGGGATTTCTATTTTCCCTCCCAATACAGCAGTGGGATACGAAATTGTGACTTCAAGTAATACATTTTCACCGTCTCGGACAAAATATTCATGATCTTCTTCCACAAATACAATGATTAGATCACCGGGAGTTTTTGAAATATTCTCATTCCCTTGTCCATTCAAAGTCATATAATTCCCTTCCTCCACACCAGCAGGGACATTCACTTTAATGGTTTCTTCTTTTTTGATCATTCCATCCGGACCTGATCCAGTAGGACGGTTTCCAATCCTTTTACCGGAGCCCTCGCAATGAGGACACACAGATGTAGATCGCATATGTCCAAGAATTGTATTCTGTACCGTAGAAACTTGCCCCTGGCCTTTACATGTTGGACATGTGATAAATTCAGCACCTGGTGCAACAACCGATCTTTTAATCTTAATTTTTTTCTCAATACCCTTTGCAATCTCTTCAAAAGTTAATTCTAATTTAATCTGGATATCAGTCCCACGTCCTTGAGATCGACTTCTACCACTACCCCCAAAGATACTCTCAAAGGGGCTTCCACCAAAGATATCGCCGAATTGCGAGAATATATCATCCATGCTCATATGAACACCGCCACCACTAAACCCGCTAGGACTACCGCCTGCATCACCCATCCCTACACCTGCATGTCCAAATTGATCATAACGAGACCGTTTTGGGGCATCACTTAAAATAGAATATGCTTCTGCTGCTTCTTTAAAATTTGTTTCTGCGTCCTTATTATCAGGATTGCGATCTGGGTGATATTTCAGAGCAAGTTTTCGGTAAGACTTTTTAATCTCATCTTGAGTTGCATTTTTGGAAACACCAATTATATCATAAAGATCTCTCATTTCTTATTCACAATCACTTTTGCATGGCGAATCACTTTATCACGATAGGTATATCCCTTTTCAAAAACGCTCAAAATCACATGGTCATCCATGGCATCATCTGTCTGTGTCATCATTGCATCATGTATCTCAGCATCCATTTCGTCTCCAACTTCACCAAACGATTTTACATCTAACGATTCCAAAAATTTATGGATCTTTGCCTCCACTAATTTCATCCCATCTTTCAAGGATTCATTAGTTGCATTCGATGAGTCGAGCATTCGGTCAAGATCGTTCATGATAGGAATAAATCCTTTGATTACATTTTCACCATCATATGTTAGTAATGCGGATAATTCATCTGCTTTTCGTCGTCGAAAGTTGTCAAATTCAGCTTTAAGTCGAAGATGTTTATCCACTGTCTCATCCAATCGCATCTCCAATGATTTGACAATTTCTTTATCTTTTGAAAGTTGTTTAGAAACTTTGGTTTTAGCTGTTTTAGAGCTTGATTTTCTTTTTGATTCTTTTTTTAATGTTTTAGGCACAATTCACCCTAAATAATAGTTTTATTGAAAAAATACAGCCCGGAATTTAAGAGCTTGTAATCCGTTTGGACAATGATAGAAAAGTTATGCTATTTTAAAAAGTTAGATGCAGCACGATAACTGCCAATCAACGTGATGACAACAACTAAAGAGAAAAGCCAGATCCACACGACTGGGTTAAATGAAAGACGAATGCTCCAAGATGTAAAATTGGTAAAAATATAATTAATAGCTTTAACTGATCCTAATAGAGCTGGATACACTAATAGAGATGAGATGAGACCAATAAAAACTCCCTCTATGATAAAAGGTAATTTAATAAACATCCTGCTGGCGCCAATCATTTGAAGAGATCGGATCAATTCCTTACGAGAATAAACAGATAATTTCACTGTATTATAAATGATCAAAACAGCCAAAATAATAACTATCCCAGCCAGATAAGGAAACCTATCTATAACGCGGCTGTAATTTCTTTCTATTTTCTTAATTAAGTTTCCCTGATATCGAACTTCTTCAACTCGACCTATTGATCTTATATTTTTAATTATAGGTTCCACCCTGACTAAATCTCTGCTAGTCCTGGATAAATTTACCACGGCGCTCACTGGCAATGGGTTGTACCCTAATATGTCCGTTATATCTTCACCGAACTGATCTTTGAAGATTCGGACTGCATCTTCTTTTTCAATAATCGTTGCGGTACGAACACCTTTGATTTTTTTTATTTGGTGAATCAGCCCAACGGCTTCTTCATTGGAAACATCCTGCTTAAAAAACACCTCAATCTTGTATTTCGACCTTAGATATTGTAATACTTTGTGAGTATTATCTCCAGCAGTAGCTAAAAGGCCCACAATGAATAATGAAATAAACAAAGACATAATAGCTGTGAATGCCGTCATTTTATGTCGCCAAACATTCTTCATCCCCTCAGTAATAAGGTAATAAAACTTATCCATTACCGTCCCCGTAAAATACCATCTTTGAGTTCATAGATTGGTCGTCCTCGGCCCTTAATCAAATTATAATTATGAGATGCCATTAAGATAGTCGTCCCAGTTTCATGGATTGTTTCAAGAAGTCTCACCAATTCAAAAGAAGCGACAGGATCTAAATTTCCTGTGGGTTCATCTGCAAGCAAAATATCAGGCTCTTTTATAATCGCTCTCGCAAGGCAAGCACGTTGCTGTTCCCCCCCGGATAATTCATTTGGCAAATGATGATTTTTCCCTTCTAAACCTACAAGTTCAAGTGCTTCTTCCACCCTTTCAGGAATTTCCCGTGCTGAATATCCAAGAACATGTAAGGGAAGTGCAACATTCTCAAATAAGTTTCGGTCATCCAAAAGTTTATAATCTTGAAAAACCATGCCAATGGATTTACGAGCTTTTGGAATTTTTCGATATGTCATGCTCTTAGATGAAAAACCATTTACCTTAACACGCCCAGCATCCGGTAGCAAATCAAAATACATCAATCGCATGAGGGTAGTTTTACCAGAACCCGTTGGACCAATCAAAAAGGAGAACTCTCCATCCTCGATGGTTAGGTTTAAATTATTAACCCCAGAACCTTTTTGGTGGGCATAAGTTACATTTTGGAATTCAATCATGGAAAAATCAAGTGTGTTTTAAGATGCTGAAAATAGGAAAAATACAAGTGCATTGAATGATTTTTCTTCGTCTAATCATAAGAAATTTAACCTTTGAGTAAATATGGGTTTTCCAATTATTTTTTGGGGAAGAACCATTGTAGCTTCCGCACCTGTAAAATAAAATTATTTGGCGACATGGACACTTATATTATTCTTGATTGTATTCTAGTTATCTTTTCTATTATCATGCTTTGGAAAGGTGCGGACTGGCTAGTTGACTCTGCTTCCGAGATTGCACATACTCTAAAAGTATCTGATTTGATTATCGGACTTACAGTTGTAGCCTTCGGGACATCTGCACCGGAATTTGCTGTAACCATTAGCGCTGCAATATCGCAACAAACAGATATATCCATTGGGAATGTAATTGGTTCCAATATTTTTAATCTTGGTTTTATTCTTGGTGGTACTGCCATAATTCATCCCATAACCACCTCATCAAAATTATTTAACCGTGATGGGCTCTTTTTGCTTATGACAACGGCATTAATTTTCTTTCTATTTTTCGGTTTTGATGGTTGGACGCCCAATGATTCATTTACTGTCATAGAAGGTATATTATTATTTTCCTTATTAATTGGGTATATTGCTTTCTTATTTATCAAAAAGGACCCTCCTGAAGAGGTGCACCCTCATACTGCCAGTTGGAAATCCTATGCCTTTTTCATGATTGGTCTTTTCTTGATAGTTTATGGCGGACACCTGATGGTGAAACATGCTTCCAGTGTAGCCCATTATTGGGGCGTATCTGATTGGGTCATTGCCGTAACCATTGTAGCTGCAGGAACATCGGCACCTGAATTTGCAACGTCCATATCAGCAGCGCTTAAAGGACGGCACGGGATCGCATTGGGTAATTTGATTGGGAGCGATCTTTTTAACTTGTTGGGTGTGTTGGGACTAGCGGGGATTATTAATCCAACATTAATCAGAGAAGATATATATAGTAGTGTTTTTCTTCTGGTAATTATGGTAGGAATTACCCTATTTATGATTCGTACCAATTGGCGAATCAGTCGCGCAGAAGGAACAATCCTCGTTCTGATTAATTTGGTTCGCTGGTATTACAATTTCTCATCTTAGGCATATAAATTATTCTCATTGATGTAATCCCATACTGGGAGCGTCACCATATAGCGAATTGTTTTATTTTCTACCCATCTATGGCGAATATTGCTGGATGAAATTTCAAAACGAGGGATATTGGCAAATTGTATGCGATGGAGAATCCAGGATGGAATATCACTAGGACGAAAACCGGGACGAATTGCAACAATCACTTGGCACTCATTCAATATTTCTTTTGAATCTTTCCAATTATGAAAGTCTAGTAAACTATCGCTTCCAATCAAATAAAATGTATCGTTGATGTCTGAACCTATCTCTTCCTTGATAGCTCTGATTGTGTCAATGGAGTAAGAAACTCCCCGCCGTATTATTTCCATATCAGATATTTCAAAATTAGGATTTCCTTCAACAGCAATTTGTAGCATTTCAAGACGATTTTTTATAGGCGTGATCTCTGTTTTATGCGGGGGTTGATAAGCAGGAACAAACAGGATTTTATCAAAATTTTCTTCTTCACAAACTGTTTGAGCAATGAGCAAATGTCCTATATGAGGCGGGTCAAATGTGCCGCCAAATAAACAAATTTTCATTATTGCCCTTTTTCAATCTTTTTTTGAATATCTTGGATTACTTCCTTCGCATCATCAAAAAGACCATGTTCTGCCAGATTCATTTCATTTTCAACTAACAAATCTTGTGCTTCATTAATTTGCCGATTATTTGCTAGTGCTTTGATCATTCCTTGGCGAGCAAGATGAACCACATCCGTATCGTAATAATTATCAACAACACGTTCGAAGGCAATTTTTGCGGATTCATATTCGTCCATTTTCATGTAAAGAATCCCCGTTTCGTACAATTTCAGCCCTAATTTTTCCCGCAATAATTCAATAGATGTTAATACTTCGCCCTTCAGTTTTGACTGTTGGAAATCATCTAAGAATTCCTGATATCGTTCCAGAGCTTTTTCCGTGTACTCTTGATCATGGTAATATTTTGGTGATTCAATCCGGTACGCTTCACAAATCTTGAATCGAGCATCTTCAACAAAAGGACTAAACCCCATACGTCGTGTAAGTTTTTCATATTCCGCGATCGATTCTAAATATTCTTCATTCCTGAAGTAAGCTTCTCCCAGAAAATATTGGGCATCATCTCCCAGATCCGAACCAGTACCCCGAATAACAATCTGTTTAAAATCAAGTTGGGCTTGAAGGTATTTCTCATTTTCCAAATTTTCCAAACCAATATTGAATCGCTCCTGCAGGTCAATTTCATCATTATGTCTTGATCCTGCACAAGAGCTCAGAAACAGGGTAAATATTATAATGATACAGTAATGTAAATTTTTCATATTATTAAAAGTTTATAGTAAAAGCAACACCACCAACGCCGCCAGGGTTATAAGGGTTGTACAATAAACTTACATCCGTTTCGATGGTGGTTGGATTCAGTTTTTCACGAGATTGTTTCTGGTTAGTTAGGACTGCTTCTAGCCCACTAATTACATGGTTAAATAATAAGGCAGTAATGCTAAATTTTGCTCTATCTAACATTTTATTTGAATTAAATCTTTGATCAATATAGTCTGCTTTAAAAGGTGTCTTAATCACGATTTCAGTACTGTCTTCTAATTGTTTTTCTTCCCAATACCAATCTGTATTAGCATCTGACCACCCTCCAACAAATTGATCATATTTTCCAATATTTTCATAAAAATGACGATCTCGTACTACATTGACTAAATCTGAATCTAAATATCCCGAAATCATCCCTAAACTGTCAGATGTGATAAATTCACCATATTGTGCAGCAAGATCACCAGACAAATGCAATAATAAATGATGCGTTCCCTCATAATTACTCATAGCCCTAAAATCATTTTCTGTCCATTGCCTATCGTTATGTTCAATTTTACCAGTAGGACCATATACAGTGAAATTATACCAAGTGTCTAGATCCCAATTGGAATCAGCAAAACCTTGGTATTCATCTCTCAATGTATTTGCCTTTTTATTGAAATGGTTCCAGGCTACAATACTGCCAAGTTCTACCCCTAGAAATGAAGCTGTTTTCCACATAGGAGACTTATTGTAATACTGCCCAGCCCCCGGAAGAACTAAAGACATGATAAGGGGTTTCCCAGGATAATTTATACTTGGTTCTTCAATGATTACCACAGATGATGAGTCCTGTGCCATTATTGGTGTTAAGGGTAAAATAAACAGGCTAAAAATCAAAAAGAACTTTAACATAAGTCCGCCCTTGCTTAAGGTTCCACCATCTATCATTTCCATATGTAAATTTTTCTTCATTAATCTCACGTTCGAATTTGTTTATAGGTTGATGATATTCCACCTCTATAGCGGTGGGGAAGTTATAAAAGGAAAACCCATTCAACCGCCATTGAATTCCCACTGATTTTTTTAAAGAATATGTGTCTGTCCAAGCATCCCCAACTTGAAAAATGGCACCTAATGTACTATTTTGCCAAATTGTCCACTTTGCTTTATAATGGTTTTCCATAAAAATTGGCATCCGGAATGTTGCATCTATCATTGCACTGTGTGTTCCTTGAATAGAATAGAACGGATATCCCTTCAACCCCGGTAGTCCACCCAAATAAAAATGAAAAAATGAATCAACATCATTATTGGAAATCCAACCGACTTGACTCGATAAAGAAATTGTCCATCTATTTTGCCCCGGTATCTCATAATGAATAGATCCACCTGCCTGCAATCGTCCCAAGTTGTTATCATCCCATTCTTCAGTTAAAGTTCCAGATTCTGACAAATTCAACCCTTCGATAAATTTATTTTTCTCTAGATCAATCTTGGCCCATACTTTAAATCCTTTGGACGGATTGATTCCTTTATCCAGGCGTCTTTTGATCATATCCAATGACCAGTCTGAACTAAGAGACCAGCCTTGGAAATAGTCATAAGCTGCCCCCGCTTCAATTCCTTCTGATGGTAATTCTTGATTAATAAATGCCCGGTACCATTGCCGGGTTCCGGAAAGTTCTAACAAACTACCAAAAATGGGAATTCTCATTCCAGTCCGAAATTGAACTAATCGGAATTTTATATCATCTTCAATATCGTAAATCCCTTGATACTTAGAGTTATCGGTTGTATTTCGAGTGAGATAGAAGGTTTCAAAAAACAGCGTTGGGTAAAATCGTTTAAAATCAAAAATGAAAAACATATCTACATCTTTCAACTTATTTAACGAGGCTCCGCCAAAGACCGACAACCGGTTGATCACTTCACTGGAATAAAAGTAAAAACCTGGTTTAAAAGTACCATAGTCCACCATCACCTTGGGCATTATGAACATGTTGGGAAATTGATCTACATAAGGCTTCGCTTCAGTTTTATTAAGGGCCAAAATAGGCTCCGAAAATCCTGAATTATTTTGATAGTAGTTGGGTGAATAACCAACGAAATCTTCTGGAATCAAGTGAATTGAATCTAGAAGAGAAATCGTGTACGCTCCATTTTTATATAAAGAATACAAGACCCGTCCATCTTTAGCGATATCCGGCATAAATGCTCCACCGGTTAGATTGGTAATATATCCAGATATTGTATCTATTGGATTCACCATAAACAAATTATATATCCCACTTTTATCTTGGGAATAAATTTGCATTCCATCCTCGGAAATAGAGATATTTCTTTCATCGAAATGTGGATGGTTTTTATCAAAACCAATTTCCTGTGTTTTTAAATCAAAATACCCAATATTTCTGTAATGGTGGGATGTGATATCGAAAAATAAGAAATAAGATGATTTATCATAGGTTAAATGGCTTAGAATGGGACGATCAGTGAGATTACTTATCTTTCTTGATTGACTTGACTTTAAATCTAAAATGAATACATCCTGACCACCATCGTAAGTGGCCAGGTAAGCGATGGTACTGTCTTTATCAATAAAAACTGGATTAAAAGCCCGAGCATCAAATGTCAACCTTTCTTCTTTTTCTGTCTCAAAACTGTAAGAATAAATATCATAGAATTTTGAGCCATGCTTATTCGGGAATTTTGGCTTTTTACTATAATAGATGATTTCGCCATTTGAATGCCATGTCGGTGCAGAATGTACACTGCCCATAAGTTTTATTTCTTCTCCCGTATCAATATCGTAATAGAATAAGTCAGTTTGCCCAAAATAATCATTCTTCTTGTTTGAAAGATATGCAAAACCATTTTTTTCTGGATGCCATTTAGGAAATATGTTGGTCGTCCCTTCTTTCTGGACCTGTATTCCTTCAACCGGATTTATCTCAATGGGTGATACTAGCATATTATATTTTAATTCCAGTGATGTTTTAAACGAATCATAGACATCATCCCCATGATCCCCTAGAACATTCTCCATGGCATCTCCAATCGAGAATTGCATTGGAGATGAAAGTTCTATCATGATTTCTTTCAATTTTTCAGGTCCATATTCATTTGCAATAAAAGTTGAAAGTGCAAAACCAGAATTATAGGTTGATTCATTCCCAATTCCTTTTTTTCCAAAGGTATTCATTTCCGTAAAAGATAATAACTTCCCATGGATTGCCCTATCTCGAAGGATCATATCACGATGGGTGTCCCAATGGTCCCAATCTGCATTTTCGTACATGTATTGGGCAACACCTTCGGCAAGCCAAGGTGGAACGACAGTTCCCGGTATAGGGTAGCTAATAAGCGTGTTGGGATATCCATACAACACATCGGGGCGTTTTTCTTTTTCATAATTCATGAATTGAAGATAGGCACCTGGAAACATTGTTCCTGCTTTCATTGCTTTTTGCAGGGATACAATATGGGCAAATTCGTGTGTGATCACATTTTGTAACCAACGATGGCTGCCGCGTAGTGCAAAATCTAAAGGCGATGCCCAGATCATGATTTTATTATCATAATAATAGGCTGCGCCATTGGAGTAATCATCCGGATCAATCAAAATGAGATGTGTTTTTTCTTTGGGTTTGAATTCATAAAATCCAGTGATTTTTGGATATATATGCTCTGCAACAGTAGCCGCTTCCCGTGCCGTCATTTCTGTTTCATCATGAAAATGAATTTGGAAATGCTCTGTCTCAAAAGTTTGCCAGTTTAATTCCGGATGGTTATACTCTACCTGGGCAAAACCAAAGGAAGCCAAAATAGTAAAATAAATAATATTTTTCATCAGTGAATGACAGCAATCTTGATGATATTCGTCTCTGTCTCAATATCTCCAATCACGGCAACATGCGCAAAATACACACCTGATTCCACATCAGATACGTCCCAAACCCATTCAGTGATTTGGTTTCCGAAATGAGAGAGATCTTCATTCCAAGTTTTAATGTAATACCCCGCTAAATTATACAGGTTTACTTCTACCTTTTTAGCACCAATAGTTTCTATACGAATTGTACCTGTATTTTCTCGGATCGGATTTGGATAACAGTAGGAACGGGTTAAACTTTTTTTATTTGAATCATCAAACGTATAATTCAGTTTTATTTTTCGGCTTCTGCCCCAATTCCCATGTTCAAAAGACCATTCATTCCCATTTGTTTCTGTTGCATCTCCAAATTGATAAATGGCAGACCGGGTCAAAATTGAATTCTTTCCTTTGATATTTTCCAGCGCCACCAATTCATCACCTTTATTGGATGCAATTTTGTAATGAACATTCCCCTGATAATCAAAAATATAAATCGAAGATGAATCTGCAGATTTCGCCACAATTTCGGGATGCTCGTCATTAAACAGATCCCTCGCTAGTATCGGGGATTGCAATTCCATTTTTAATTGGAACCCAGCCATAATAGTTAGATCTGAATTAAAAGCATATAATATCCCCAATGAATCCAAAGCTAAAACATCCAAAGATGCATCAAGGTCTAAATCAATGCCGGCAATGGTTTGAAATGATAAATCTTCCCATTTTGTAGTGGTGCCATCAAAATCGGTGATGGAAATACCTGAATTCCCCAGATCAATTCCATAATTGAAGGAAGATGTAAAGATTCTTTTTGAATGAATATTCCATCCACTTTGGCTATAAAGGATTCTGCTTTCTAAATCATTCTCCCAAATACTAAATAAAAGAGAATCAATTATTTGCTCTTGCGTATTCGATAATGAACCATCATTAAATCTAAAATCTAATTGAGAGAAAAGTGTATAATCATCAATCCGTTCAATAATTGAGATGGTTGTTTTATCAGATTGCCTTTGGAAATCAAATTCAACTTGCGGGTTATCGAAAATAACTAATTGTAGAAAATTCTGTTTAGTTGGAAAACTATCAGCAGTGGCAAACCATAAAGAATCTTTACCACCAAATATCTCATTCACGCCATCATTATCTAAATCGTACACTGCCCTAATAAATGCTGTCGAATCAGGAAATCCATTTAATATGAGCGAATTAGACACTGTAAAAGACATTGTATCGCTTGCCTTACTTATATCACCTATTGT
>Ga0308010_1000821_pt1 | contig 18692 bp, 22 predicted proteins | sample Neamet129_FD_202368 | JGI IMG/M metagenome (GOLD analysis project Ga0308010, IMG submission 202368) | Marine microbial communities from water near the shore, Antarctic Ocean - #129 | ecosystem: Environmental > Aquatic > Marine > Unclassified | place: Southern Ocean | collected 2014-07-24 | reverse complement strand
TGACACTCTCAGCTCTCTCTGACAACTGTTTGTCGATTACTTTAATGTTAGTTGTGGTATCTTCACATATATGATTTTTATGTTCGGATTCTATATCTTGTTTACAAGTTGGACATTCGTCATTATCTTCATAGAAAGATAGTTCTTTCATAAACTTTCTTCTCTCCATCTCAAAACCTTTCTCATCACTCAACATTAACTGTAGTGAGTTACGAACTTCATTTTCATCAGTAATTAAATTATGGCATGTTTGAAGATTACTCATATCTGCTCTGATATTTGTTTTGTATTCTATTGATTGTGTTTCGTGTTCAGTGATATCCTTAGTAAGTTTATCGATCATTTCGTCACGATTTTCTTCTAGTCGTTTCATTGATTCTTCTTGATTCTGAATCTTAGATTCACCGATCTGAATATTCGTTCTTATCTCAGCAAGTTCACCTCTCATTGTAGAGTATCTCTGTTTAAGAATACTGTTCATTACTGTAAATATTTGTATATCAAGTATGTCCTCGATAATGTTTCTTCTCTCAATAGTGTTTAACTGCATGAATGGAGTGAATGAGGAGCTTCCTAAGACAACTACTTGTGTGAATGACTTGTAGTTTAACTTAAGTATTTGTTGTTCCAAGATCGCCTGATAATCTCTTACAGATGCGTCTTGATGTAACATCTTACCGTTCAGGAATATCTCAAACTTATTCGGTTTGATACTTCTATGAATTCTGTACCGATTTCTCCCGATAGAGAATTCTACTTCTACAGTACAGTGTTTTTGATTAATAGAATTAACCAAGGCCGTCTTTGGGATTTTTCTAAAAGCCCTCCCAAATAATCCGAAGGTCAAAGCATCAAGTAAAGTTGATTTACCCGAACCATTAGACCCAATTATAAGGGTTGTTTTCTTTTGTGATAAGTCTATCTCGGTAAACTCGTTACCTGTAGATAGAAAATTCTTATATTTTACTTTATGAAACTTTATCATATCCCAATTTTATAAAACTTTTCTGATGAAGTACAGCGTTACTACAACTGACTCTAGTATGAGAATTGTGTGGTTCTTGTCCACCCGCTCGGTATCTTTCTCGAATCGTACAGGTATCATCAGAATTAAATTCATATTCTATGGTGTGTCCTTCTAAAATAAACATCCCATTGTAAATTTCGTAATCCATATTCAAATACATTTAAGAGATGATTTTTGAATTAGGTTTAACAATTCTACTGAACTGAGTCTCGTATTGTTCTTTCAAACTTTTTTCAGGTTCTACGGTCCATACAATGTTTTGAGGATTGAGTGTAATGTTACCTGTTCCAAGAATGTTGTAGGGATATAAATTTACTTTAGGTCCTTGTCCTTCTTGTGCTTGTTGATGTATGAAAAGTGGGTTCACTATTTCATGATTTTCTTCGTTCAAGTCAGCGATGATCATTTCACCACTATTGAATTGTATTATTTTTATCATACTAATATATCTAAACTTTCTGTGTATAATGATCTCATTAATCCGTCAAGTTCAGCTTTGTCTCCGTCTATTTTTAAACTGTCAATGTGTTTTGTTAAAATTGTTAAAGTGTCTTCAGCTTCTCCGATCAATTCGTCTTCATCTAGAATATCTAGATTACTATGATCTTCTACGACTTTTAGATCAGCTGGTTGAGCTTTAATCAATTCTTCTACATACACATCAAACCAGTAAGGTTCATTTTTATTCGTGACAATTAACTTCACGAATGTGTCTTTAAGATGACTAAAATCTTTCTTTTTAATAGTCATCAGTGTTTCATCAGTATCATCATAGAATACTTTATGAAACATTTTAAGAGGATTTTTAATCGCCTCTATCTCTCTTGTCTCTGTATCAAAGACATGAAAGTGTTTATCATCACCAAAGTCATTCCATGTGAATTCCATTTGTGATCCTAAGTATCTAATGTTACCTAGTGTTGATTTTGTATGAAAGTGACCTGAGTACACTTGTTCGAACCTTTTGAACCATGAAGCTGGAGTTCCACCACCATGAAAATGACCTGGCGATACTTCACCACCATTTACTTCTAAATGAGACATACAAGTTGACGCTTTTGTCAATTGTAAAAAGTCCTCTACTTCTTCTTGATTTTCTTCGTTGATCCACGGTAGTAGTGCAATTTCTACTCCGTCATAAGTTTTTGTTATAGGGTCTGTGTATACATTAATACCGTCACCGTGTAAAAGATACTCGGGACTGTTTAGTGTGTTTGTTGATTTGAAATAGATGTCATGATTACCTACGATTAAATCCATAGTCATTTTTCTTTCAAGTAAAGGTTGAATGAAATGTTCATGATTCTTATGTAAAGAATAAAAATTAACATCCCGTCTACGGTCGAAGTAGTCTCCTAGATGTATAATTTGTTTGATGTTGTGTTCATCACAGTACGGAAAGAAGATATCTTTGTAGAATCTCCCTTGGTACTCTGCGAACATTTGATTGTTGTTACGAACTCCACAATGAGTGTCGTTTAGCAAAGCTATTTTCATAATGTATTACTTGTCTTCTTTTTTCTTAGACCCACGAGGTTTATAGTTTATTGGATTCATATTCTCTTGTAAAAAATCAACATAAGAATTGTTCATACCTGTAGTATTCCCATCCATTGTATCAAAAGTATCAAACAAAACCCCAGCTTGTTCTATACTTCTTTGTTTGATCGCGGCTTGTTTCTTTTCTTTATGAATTCGTCTCAAGAACGCGAAGTAAATAATTTGTGTAACATAGGCAAAGGCGTTTGTAGACTTTTCCTCGTTAAAGTTGTTGATGTATTGTAAACAGTTCTCGATACCATCACATATCATTTCATCTCTATAAGAATAGTTGATGAAATTTGGTTTAGTTGAGAGTCTAGTAGCGATCTTATAGATACATTCTCCAATATATTCTGATACTCTAGGTTTTTCTTCGTTAGCGTCCACAGCTATTTTACACGCTTTATTGTGTTTGATAATAGCGTCCGTAAACACTTTGTTCTCCACATAGTGTACTGAAGCTTTCGTCTGTCTTTTTTCTCTAGTCATATGTATATTATACTTGCTTTCTCTGTATTGTCAAGTTATTTCTATCTCAGCTGTAGTTTCAATTACTACTCTAGCACCACAAGGTAGTATGGGTTTATCGTTACCACCGTACCTTAAAGTACTCTCTCCAAGAATCTTTACTTCATGACAATATGTGTTAGTCTTTCCTTCTTTGATTGTAATCACTGGATCGTTCGTTCCATTCTTCTTATTAGAACGAATAATATGTTGATTGATGTGTATGTATTTTTTTTTCATTAATTTCTTGTAATTCACTTGACAAAATCGACATCTCGTGATAATATAAGATGTAGTCGGTAAAAAGGGTAATATACCTAGTGAATTATATCCTTTTCACTGGGTAAATCATAATTTTGTAGATAATCATCTTCTTCAAATCCCATTTCATATTCAAACTCTTCTCTTTTAAGTCTCAAGTCTATGAGTTCTTTTATTGTTTTACTGTTCTCTTCGTACTCTTCTCTTTGAGTTTTAATAGTAATACCACCAGATTCTTGTTGATCCACCCAAGCTGTACAAGCGTCATCGTAAAATCCAATATACTCATCTGTAATACTGGTCATATAACTAACATCTTTCTTTCTGACTGTTACTGACTGATCAGCTGTAAATGGGATCATTGGTCCTAAATGAATCGTAACTCCACCACCTTTTGTAGATTGTTTACATAATACATTCATTGGTTGAATTAATGTTAAGGTATCACCCTCATCACTTACCATAGCAAAACAATCTTTACCATCTTTAAATCTTATATACTGGTATTTAGTGTTTTCAAGTAGGCTCATTTTCGGGTATCCTTACTGAGTGAATTTCGTAATTAAAATTCTCTGTACTATATATATTTATTCGTTCAGAGAAGTGGTTTAGAGTATAATTCAAGTTTTTCTTCCAAGATAGATCATCAGCTATATCATACAATACGACCTCTTTCTTATCATCAGCTTTCCGTAATCCTCTTCCGATACTCTGTAAGTTTCGTATTCTAGATTTACTTGGAGATGAGAATACGACATTGTGTAATCGTTTGATATTAATACCCGTACTAAATGTACCAAACGAAGCTACGATGATCGCGTCTTTCTCTTTCTCTACTATTTCCCTAACCTTCTCTCTGTCGACAGCATCTGTACCACCGAAAACAAAGAACACTTTACGATCAAGTTTATTGATCATATCAAACAATGGTCTACCATGTTTTTCAACAAATTGGAAGAGTACAAGTGTATTACCCTTCAAATCTTTTACTAAGTTGTTTATAAATTTATTTCGTGTTTCATTTCTAACAATCCAATCCATCTCTTCTTGATAGGTTAACTTGTTCACTAACTTCCGTTCTTTCTCACAATAGTCTAACACCAAACACTTAATACTAAGTTGAGCCAATGTACCCTCAGCCATTAGTTCGGCCGATGTTGTGACAAAGTAAGCTGGTCCGAACATCCCCTCTAACTGTAGTTTATGTGTCTTTGTCTCTTGTAATGTACCTGTCGTTCCTATCTTATACTTAACTTCAGTCAATGATTCCATGATCTTAGACAACGACTTAGCCGCGAATAGATGAGCTTCATCCCCAATAACCATACCAAATTCGTTACCAAATCCTTCTGGCATTCTCATCATCGATTGCCATGTAGTTACAACAATTGGAGCATCGGCTCCTTTCTCACCACCGTATATCTTAGCGATCGGACCTTTGAATCCGTATTCTTGAAAGTCTTTTGTCATCTGTTCGACTAACGATGTTGTCGGAACTATCACGAGAGCTTTCTTGTTCTTCTTTAAAAAGTTGTATCGTATTAGACTGTAAATCATCAACGACTTACCTGAAGCTGTCGGAGATACTAGTATACATTTTTGATTGTGAGCGGCATACGCTATCGCGTCTTTTTGATAATCTCTGAGTTTAAATGGAATGTCTTTAACGATTTCTTCGTATCGTTCTATAGTAAAGATGTCGGTATCTTTCTCATACCCCTCGATCTCATACCCTCGTTCATCACAAAACTCTTTGAGGTAATCGTACAAACCCAAATATATTTTATTCGTGTTTAAGTTGTACAGACGAATGTATCCGTCCCAAAATCGTTTTCGTACAGCTGGTATGAATTCAGCACCAGGAACTTTGAACTTAAAGAATTCTGAAAGTTCTTTCCTGATCGAATCTTCTGTTGATACTGTTAAATATACTTCGTCTGTTTTGGCTACTATGAGCCTGCCATGAACTTTCGCCATTCTATAATATTCTTTATCGTTTGATGTCTCCAAGTAATTTGAGAGACAATATCAGTCAATGCTTCGACTGTTATTTTCAGGTATTGTAATTTTTCATACAAGTCTTGTATGTCCTTATCAGCACCTGAGAATTTATGGTAATCGGATTTGAGAACTGTGAGTCCACCGAAAGGATCGTAATCCCATTCTTTGTCATCAATCTGATCTCTGGTCATTTTACCACTGTACCATAACCACTTATCTTTATCGAGTTCTTTCATTTGTCGTTCATAACGAATGACTTCTAACTTCTTATCAGATAAGATTTCACAGTACTTGGCGTGTAATTTGGGTTGTTCTAAAGAAGATAGGTCTAGTTCGATACTGTCGATCGGACAATCCGTCTTCCACATAGTTTGTATGTCTTTTAAATTCATAATGTATATAGTATATAGGGTACTTGTTAAGTACTAGATTTGATTTTGAATAGTGTGTATCTTAAGGTTAAATCACAACTGGCGTATTCGACACCATCTGCTCCTGAGTTAAATTCAATTTGTCCGAGACTTGTTGGAAAACAATCTTCAAACATGAATTCTACATTCGCGTTATTGGAAGCTGTGTTAACAATAATAGTAGCATCGGAATACATATTCTCGAATGAAGCTCTACTGAAATTACCCTGTGGACTTATAGTTGAATCTACTAGATTCTTGTAGTCATCCGTATCAACTCCTGGTCCTAGATTCATAATCCAGTCAAATATCTCACGATAGTTTGTCATATCTTCATCGACAACAAAAGTTACCGTTAGAGGATCGAATGTAATTTTATCACCAGGCAAGTACGATTGAATCGCCATTGTGGTATTGTGAACAGTTTCACTAAAATTTACACCAGGTAAAGATACACCTGTACAAAAGTATTTTGTCTTAGGTAGTTTATTTAATTGTAGATCAAAATTTACAGGACTTAAATAGTTTAAGTTAGTAGGTTGATCTGATTGCCATTGTGCCATTAGTTTTTAATCCCGAACACATAATTATCGGCTGCGTCCTCTGCGTATTGTTCTGTATGTCCTGTCATCATCTCATCTTTCATCCACAGTTTGTTTTCCCACATTCGTATTCCAAATTTTCCATCAACTACACCAACTTCACATCTTCTGTTGTTCATTTGAAACTCATGTAGTATTTGATCAAAAGTGATCATTCCGTTGTTCTCATTATTTATTATATTCATTTCTCTCTCACTTATTTTATCTTCAAGACCGTACCAGTTCTGATTGATTTCTTTTTCTTTCATATACCTATATTTATAACAAACAAAAGTCCGTCCAAAAAAAAGGGACTCGAAAGAGTCCCTTTTAATACTAAATCTAAGACTTAGAGAAGGTTCAATACTTCGAAACTTCTGTAATACGAATTTGTATTAACAGTAGCTAGACCATTGGCCGGAGTCGCTCCTACGAATGGGTTTGAAACCATGCCGTAACGAGTTTTGAATCCGATTTTTGGTTGGAAAGTATCTTCACCAACTGCACGAACCATCTGTAATGGTACATAAGGACAATAGAATACACCAGCGTCAAAAGGATTAGTTCCTCTATAACCGACAGTACAATATCCTTCACCACCAGTTACACCAGTAGGTCTCGTTGAGACACTTGTGTAGTATGGATCGATATACACTTTGATAGAACCGTTTAGGACTCCAGCAAATGTATTTCCAGTATCATCTACAGATAAATTTGTAGATAAAGCTGGTGCGTAATCTAGTACACCTGCCATTGCAAGAGCTGACGCTACATCACTAGAACATAGAATAAAGTTACCTTTACCTCTACGAGTTTGTCTAGCGATTAAATTCGCGTTTCTTTCAATGTGGTACATTAGACCTTTGAATTTCTCAACTGACCATCTTCCTGAAGAATCTGTGTCTAGGTTGAATTGACCATTCACAGCAGTAGCAGTATGGTTAGGCTCTGATGCCAATCCTTCTACTTTTGCTTGTGTGTTAACAGTTCTAACAACTTCTCTGTTGATTTCCGCTAGGATTTCACCAGATAGTATGTTTGCTAATTCTGTTTCAGCGTCAAGACCATGAATTGCTTTAAGGTCTTGTGCTAGTTCGATTGTGTACTCAGCTTTAAGCGCTCTGCTTACTGCTGTAACTGTAGCTTTTTCAATCGTGAAAGACATTTCTGGAATCGTTGAGTCGATCTCAGCAGTCGCCGTAGCAACTCCTGCACCAGATGTATATCCTGTTTGAACTGCAGCATTAGATGAACTTGCTTGGAACGGATCGCTCCCTGCATGTGTTCCACCACCAGCGAAGTCTGTATCAGCTTCGTTGAATAATGCTTCTGTTCTATCAATAGTAGTTGTACTATCAACATATCTTGCTTTCATTGCAAAGATAAGACCAGTTGGTCCTGTCATTGGTTGAACGCCACAGATATCATAGGCTACCAAATTTGGCATCGCTCTACGAACAAGTGAAATTAGGATAGGGTCCCAGTTAGCAGCAGTAGCAGTAACACCACTTCCAACTACCGTACCAGTACCAGCTCCAAGGGCTTCATTCATCTGCCCTCTTTCTTCCATCATTGCTCTTTCTTGGTTCTCAAGAATAACGGATGTTACAGCTCTCTTATAATTATCTTCAATTTTCGGAAGGTCTTTATGTTCGAGGACTGGTGCCCATTTTTCTTGTAAGTTTTCTGACATAAACATTTGTTTATCTCTCCTTATTTAATTTCTTCATTAAAAGTTTTACCTTCTAACTTAGAAAATTTACTTAATGCAGTAGTATATCTTGCCATACCTTCATTAACTGGTTGAGCGACATCGCCCGCTCCAGAAAAATCAGCATCGCTACTAACTACAGTACTTTCGTCAGAGACAGCTTCGACTTTAGCTATTCCGAAGTATGATTCTTTAAGTGTTGAAACTTTCTCTACGAATGTTTCAGTACTCTCAAAATCTACATCTTCAGCTAACGCTTTCAACTTCTCGACCTGAGTATCAGCTAGGTCTTTAGAGGCCTCGCTAATAATTTTTTCACGCTGAAGTTCTTCGATATCTTGTTGAGCTCCGATGTTGCTAGCAACTTCTTCATTCAACTTATCTTCCATTTCGTCAAGTCTGTTTGCTAGTTCTTCAACTACATCAAACTTGTCTTCTGGTACTTCAACATAATGTTCTTCAAATAGTTTTTTCAAACCATTGATAAAATCTTCTGTAAGTTCGGACTTTAATCCTCTCTCAATCGCTAATTCATTTTCTGTAACCCAGCTTTCTGAAACATAGTTCAAGTAAGAATCAACTTTTTCTGTTAGATCATCTTTGATCTCTTCGATTTTTAGTGTTGTTTCTTCTTCTAACTTAGCTTCTGCTTCTACCAAGGCTTCCTTGACTTTAGATGCTACTGCTGATTCGAAAATAGTTTTCGCTTTTGATTTAAACTCTTCTGACAAGTCTTCATCTGCTACTAGAGCGTTGATGTCGTCTGTCATGTCGATTTCAATTTCTTCTTTTTTGACGGAATCATCTTCTTCAGATTCTTCTTCACCTTTCTTTTTAGCTATTGCTTTTTTAAGAGCTGGTGGTAATTCGCCTTCTTTGACATCATCTTCGTCTTCATCTTCCATGTCATCCATTTCTTTTTTGGCTTTCGCTTCAAAGAAAGATTCGATTTCTGAGATATCTTGATCTTTTAGTGACTCTACTACTTTTCTAATTATAGCGTTACGACTTAGTGACTCTGACATTTCGTCATCCTCGCCATCTTTGTCTTTTGATGTTTCTGATGTTTCCATCGCATCATATACAGCTTGTAGTTCCATTCCAGACATTTCCTTCATTTTCTCTACAGCCGCTTTTAACATATCAGATTTGGACATAATTGGTTTTTTTAATTCTGAAATAGCATCTTCTTCAGATTCTACTTCTTCTTGATTAACCGCCTTACCTTTTTCTGTTTTTGTTTCACCATCTGAGACTACTTCCATTTTTTCACCTGAAGTAGTTTTGTTAGTTGGTTTAGCAGGTTTAACTGCGTCTCCAGCTTTCTCGACTGCTTTAGATGCGTTCTTTTCAGCGTCTGCATCAGGTTTAACAGTTGCACCAGACTTAGGAAGCTTATCCGCTTCTTCGTTCATTACATCTGTTATTGTGTTTTCTAAACTTGACATTAGAATACTCCTTTTGTATTAATACTTGTTATTAATTTGATTAGTAAATAGTATTTATGTATTATAAATTCTTCAAAAAGTCGGAATACACTTGTAATTTGACTTCTTGTAACTTATGTGTTCTAGCTCTAGCAATAGAATGTTTATATTCTTCTATTTTCTGTGCTTTGATCACCCCATTATCCCATACCCATTCAACTCCTTCCATGACACCATCTACGAAGGCGTCTGGAGCAGAAGGGTCTGCTACGATATCAGCGGCTGTTGCCAACTGAAAATCTGATTGCACCATTTGAACTCCACCGTTGGAGGCCTTTAGTGAACCCATACCTCTACTTGATACTCCTAGTCTTGCACCATCATCTAAGAGGCTCTTAACTATTTCTCCCATAGGGGTAGATAAAATCTTTGCTTTTCCGATGAAATTCTTTCCATCTTCTTTTAAACTTGTTATTAGATGAGAAGTTCTCTCTAAATTGATTGTTGGTCCTTCAGGATGTCCTAATTCACCATACGCTCTTGATTGTTCAACATATTCTTTGTTATAACGAGCGACTTCTTTACGCATCACTTCCATTGGATAGATACGACCGTTTTTATTTTTTACTTCTGTCTGAAGCATCACACCTTCGATAAAAGCATGTTTCTTACCCGTCTTAGGGTCTTCTTCGATTAGATAATTTACATCATCTGACCATTGTTCTGATATTAATTTCATATTTACCTCTTATCTCTCGTCAAAATGTTTTACTGCTAATGATGGGTCACCGTATGAGGATTTACCTCTAGCAACTGCATCAAAATCTCTTAGTTGTTTTTTATTACCTGTCATTACTATTAATGAATCATCTCTACCATGATTGAATGTGACTTTTAATTTCATCATTCTACCACCCTGTTTGAATCTATCAATTTCAGGTTTTTGCATTTTCTTAACTCTGTAAGTAAGCATTTCTTCCTGAAGTGAATCATCTTCTTTGATCACAGGATAAGACTCATCAGCCTTAACTCTGAATTCTTTCCATAAACTAACACCTTCATCAATGTCTTCACCCATGAGTTTGACAAACTGTTCAGCGGACTTCTTAGCGGTATTCATATCTTTGAATACACCAAGTTCTTCAAATTCTTTTTGTGACTTAGGTTTAACATACACACGGACTTTCTTTGAACCCTGTTTCTCTGAGTGATACATCACATCAGTAGTCTTGATCTTAGTGGAAGAAATATGATTCTTCTTATGATCTTGACTGAAGTTAACTTCGTCTAACTGTGTTCTTAGTTCTGCAAATGTTTTCATTTTTGATAATTCATCAAATTCACCCCTTTGACTTTTAATAATTTTTCTAAATCTTTACTAAACCCACCTTTCATAGGTTTTGGTGAAGAAATTGTTGTAACATCTTTACTTGTGTTACTAACATAAGCATCGTGTTTTTTCATCAGTTTTTCAATATCTTTCATTATAGGTTTAATAGCCATTGTAGGCAATCCCATTTTTTCTTCTTTCAACTGTCCATGTCCTGGTGTGGTCCACGAGTTCATTGTTATTCCTCTGATTTGTTAGTGTTCATCCAATCGAGTTGCATTTCAACTCGTTTCAAATCAATAGCATCTAGTTGTTTATCTTGCATTATACTCTTAAAAGTTTCACCGGCTTCGACATTCTCTCCACTAGTTGCTTGATTTACAAATTCTCTTGCTTTATTTACCATAATATTTTCCTATTTAAAATTCTTCTTCATCATCACTATCATCACCTGCCGCTTTATCTGCTTCTATCTCTTTATTTATATCAGCTATCTCCGACTCGGATTGTCTAAGAACATTCTTTCTAATCCATGACTGTGAATAATATTTACCAACGAATTGGTCTAATTGTTCCAGAGTATTTACGCGTTCTCGTAATATCTCTGCATCTTTGAGTTCTACGAAATGACCATCTTTTTGAAAGTCATAACTTATGTACTCTTTTGACTTCTTCCAATCCTCATCTGATACAATGTTTTTTAGTAACAGTTGAGTCTTTAAAATGTCGTCAAACACTCTAGAAAATTTCAGTCTAAGTCTATCAACAAATCGTGAAAACTTAACCTCATCTCTAGAAATTTCAGTCGCTCTACCAATAGCGAATGATGTCTCTGTATCTAATCTAGAAACTGGTACATTTAGAGACTTGTACAATTTCTTTTGAAAATATAAAATATCTTCAATCTCACCAAGATTTTGACCACCTGGTAGGGTCGTAATCTCTGTTCCTCGACCACCTTCTCTTCGAGGTAACCAAAAATCTTCTAACATATTCATATGTTTTCTGTCGTCTTTAACTTCACCAGTGTCAGCGTTATACACTAACTTGTTACGATAACTAGTCTGTACTTCTTTCAAGTACTGTTCAGCTCTCGCTTTCGGTAAGTTACCGACATCAATATAGAAGATTCTTCTTTCAGGAGCTCTTGATATTCTGTAAATAACTAGAGCATCTTCTAACATTCTTAGTTGATTCACAGACTTCATAGCCTTATGTAAGTAACCAACTACAACTTTCTGATTGTAATCCATTAGACCCGAAGTTACATGAGTTACGGCATCAGCACTGATTCTTACTGTTTGACCAGTATTGTTACCAGTCTTATCAAACCCTTCGTCATTATAAAGATAATACTCAGCGGTCTTCTTAATAAGATCAACACCTGTCTTCTCATCTTTCTTCTTTTCTACTTCTCGAACCTTTCTGATCTTCTGAGGATCAATAGGTCTTAGTCCTTGAATACCTTTTTTAGTATTCCCTGTATCTACCATCTTATGAAAGTAGATTCTTCCATCAACATACCATTTTCTGTATATGTCGTGACTGAGTTCTCTAAATCCTAACAATTCAAGAACTTCATTGAATTCGGCACGAATTTTTTCCTTGATACCATCTGAGAAGTGATTGACTCTATCCAAGTTAATCGCTACAGGAGCATCCAAATCATTTGAAGATAGAGATTCGTTAACTATATCTTCGATTGCACTGTCACATTCAGGTACTAAAGCCATCGCTCTGTATCTACCAACAAGGTCAGCTTCGGTTTTTACACCACCTTCCATGTCAATAAATTGACCAATGACTCCACCCGTGGCTGCGAAACCACCCATCGAGTCGTCTTTACTGATTTCAATAACCGACCCATCATTTTGAGGTGGAACGAAACTCTTTGCTCGAGTTTCGTCGCCCTTCTTCCTCTTTATCTCTATTCCAAATATTTCCATACTAATATTTATATCAGTTGAATAGTGTTAAATTACACAACTCTTTCGAAATGAGAGTAAGCAAATGTCACATCACTAGTAGTTAGTGCGTCTCCACCTTCTGTATCTAATTCGATAGCAGCTAGTGTTGTCGGCCACATATTGTAAAATTCATATGTTGCCAAGACAGCATCGTCTCTTCCTAGTTGTGTAACAGTAGCTTTATCTACCATATATTCATATCCTGTAGAAGTCAATGTTGAATCTGCCAATGGGACAATATCTTGCATCCATTGTTCAACAGCGGTTCTAGCTGAGAACTCTGTATCATTGTAGATAGTAACAGACCAATCTTCGAAAGTTCTGTCTCCAGCCATTTTGATAGAAAGACCCTTATACTTTAACTCTAATGGAGTAATAGTTTGGCCTGGTAACGCTGCAGTCTTACATAAGAACTGAATTTTACTACCTGTTCGTGGTATGAATACCTCGAATCTATTATTCCTTGGACCAGCTCCGATTAGGTTTGCTTTAAATTGGTTTATAGTTGCCATTTTCTAACCCTCCTATTGTGCTGTTTCTTGAGCTATTCCAGCTGCGCCGTAGACTTCTTCAAAATCTACACCACTCCTAGATGCTACAAAAGTTAAAGTAATGAAATTGATACTTCTCGCTGGCTTCACAAAGATGGAAGCTACGAATTGTGATGCATCAACAACACCTGCTGTGTTATTAGTCTCGTCACAGATAACTGAAAAATCATAGATTCCTCGTCTACCTTGGACTGTTCTAAGGAAAGGTTCAATAGCTGCTCTGAAATTAGCTCTTGTAAATGAATCGTTAAATTCAAATAGTTGGAACTTGGCTGCTGTTGAGATAGCTTTCTCTAACACGATGAACAATCTACGAACATTAATTCTTGAGAAAGCACTTCCAGCATTACTGATTAGTGTTTTGTCTCCGAATAATAGTGTTCCTTGTCCAGGAAATGTAACTACTGGATTAACCCGAGCTTTATAGAGAGTGTCTCTATTGGCTTGTGTTGGATTAAACGCTAGTTTTGTTACACCAAATAGTTGACCACGGTTGAATCCTGCTGGTGAATACCATGCATCGTTCGTGTAATCAGTTCTGGCACAAAGACCAGCTACTGCTCCGTTGTCTGGTACATAACAATACCTGTCATTGTACCTGTCGTATATGTATAACCAGTTACTACTCATTGAGGCGTAACTTGAACTGTTTAAAGTATCTGCGGTTGCCTTAACATTGGTGGCTCCAGTAATACCAGAGTCAACAACATCAGACTTAAGTGGTGAAAAGAATACGACGCAATCTTTTCTGTCTTCTGCTATGTTCATTAATTGGTTGTAGTAACTAGTTGCTTCTGCTCGAGTTACAACTGCTGAACCACTACCGTTGTCTGCTTGACCAGACCCAGATATGATTAATGAGATATCTTGGTTGTCTGCACTACCAAAATGTGTGTTCCACGCTGTTATTTTTTGACCAGTTGTAGGTTGTCTACCGTCTGCACCATTCGTAAATGATAAAGAATCTGGTAAAGTACCTGTACCGAAGGTAACACCCGCGGCAGCTGCCCCTGATGAACCAAAAGTAGAACTATGATCCAACCAGTATACATAAGATGATTTGTTTTCTAGAACTGTAACATAGTAGTTAGTAGTTCCGAATTCATCTTTAGCGTCTGAAGCTTTTGATAAAGCCTCGTATGTTTCTAAGACTGTTCCAGGAATTCCTGAAATTAGACCGTCTTCGTCTGTAACAACGATATGTATCTCATCTGTAACACCAGCTGATGATCTACCACTTGCGTATGTAGATGTACCCGGCGCTTTACTGAACAGACCAGCGTGTTCCCACTCTCTTGATATGTTAGCACCAGATGAAACTGCTACTGCCAATCCTTGAGTTGAATCGTCTTCTTGGGCTATTGTTACTGTTGCGGCTCCAGTAGCTCCTGAATCAAATGTGATTGCAGATATTTTGTATCTGACTACATCTGAACCTATCGCTGTAATAATGTCACCAACTATGAACTTCTCACCTAAAGTTACTTCAACTGAAGTTCCTAAGATAGCTGTTGTTCCATTTGTTGTTGTAACAGTTGTTGCCGCGAAAGCTGCTGTACCACCACATGCCTGAATTTTAAGTGAATTACCTAAAGCTCCTGCATATCTTGCCCCATAATTTCCAACAGAGGCTGCACCCGTGTTGTAATTATCTCTATAGTGAGTTAAGTTTTTGATTAACAAAGAACTACTCGCTGTTGTTGTAGCGTTAACCATATTGGTTGTCGCTATTCTAACTACTTTTAAGTCAATACCGTAGTCTAAAAACATAGCTGCTGGGTAAAAATGCTCAGCGCTTATATCTGTAGAATCCGGCTCCCCGAATGAATCTACAAGTCCTTTACCAGAACTTACTGTAGTGACATCTTCAGCTGGACCCCAGCGAAAATGACCACAATATGCTCCTGTGGAACTTGAGACCGCAGGAATAACATTAGTAGCATCGATTTCTTGAACCTGTACTCCAGGCGAAACTTGAAATGCCATTTAATTATCTCCTAATTAATTTTTTTATTTCGAAATAAAAAGTTTATTATATTATGAAACAAACGAATCTGTTTCAATTACTAGTATTTATAATTTAGTAAATGTCTACATCACCAACAACTGTCCATATATCACCACCTTGAGTGTATGATTCAGGTTTATTAGACCCATCGTCAATGATACCAAAGGGTACCATATCATCATCGATCATCTGTTGTTGTTCGTCATATAACATTTTCTTCAATTCTAAATCTGTTAAGCTTTGGAAGTATGGTGTGGTTATAAACCATGAGAACATTACTAAGTTCATCACTAAGTCATCATGTTGACCACCATCAGCCTCGTAAGACTTACCTTTACCAACGAATGTTATTAATTCACCGATTGTAAACTTGTCGATTACTCTTAATTTGTTCTCTTCCATTAACTCTTTAAGGGTTGAACAACCGATTTGTTTTACTTTTCTTGTCATTGTAACACCAATACCTGACGCTTTAACACTTGATTGTGTGAATACATTGGGGTATTCTAGGTCATAATGAAGGGCGTTACATACAATTTGACCCTGATCGTTATTTTCTACGATAACTAAAGCCTCATTGTATAATTTCCCGTATCTTTCTATGATATCAGGAAATAATAGTGGAGATATCATGTTATCACGATATATTCCTACTTGTTTGAATGGTTTCTCTGTAACATCGAATACTGAGAATGTAGAGTAATCTTGTCCTCTACCTCGGGCTACATCGACTGTCATTATGTATGTATGTTCTGGTACAGGTTCTTGGTATAGATGTACATGCTCTCTAGTCCACAAAGCGTCTTGTCCTTGTAATCCTAGTAGACAATTAGCACTAATTAAAGTGTTCCCTGTACCTAAGAATGAATTACCAAATTCTTGTTCAAATTGTAATTCTGATGTGTTTGCTATGGTCTGGGCTTTCCATTTCTCGTCTCTACCAGGCACATCCCACCAATTAATAGTGTATGGTTGATAATCATTCTTCTCGGCTAGACCACCTTCATACAACTTATGGAACATATTCCCTACACCATTAGCTGTAGATGTAATAATTACCTTTGACTTACCACCTGATGTGACAACAGGATATGTGGATGTATAGAACTGTTCAGCGTTGTCTACGAACGCGAACTCATCAAGATATAGGAGATTAACAGATAAACCACGAATGGAGTTTGCACCAGTAGCCGAAGCTATGATTCTACTATCATTTTCGAACTCAATCGAACCCTTATTTAGTACTTTCGTACCAGGCTGTAAGAAGAATGGTACATGCTCTAACATAGTTGTGATACGAGCTAACATCTCCCTCGCTGTCGAACCCTTGTTTGCTAGGATCGCGATTGTTTGTTCAGGTTGAAATAGTAGATACCAGACTAGATAAGCACAAGTTGTGATCGACTTACCCGACTGTCTACACGCTAGTACAATACTAAATCGACTCTCGTCAAAGTGTGTGATTAGTTCGTCCTGATACCCACGAAGTTTAAACGGAACAAGTCCGTCATCAAGTGAAATAATTTTTATGTAGTTTTCAATAAAGTGAGCTGGATTTTCCATACACTTCTTGTATTCTAGGATTTCATGTTCTGACCATTCGGAACTAACACCAGCTCTTTTAACTGATAGATTTCCTAGATATCCTTCATTCTTGTGCATTGTTTTTTAATAATTTTTGTAATTCAGCGGATGATCCAACAAATAGATTGTTCTGGACTTTATCTGGTTGATTATGATCTTTATCTAATAGGTTCATTTTATGTTGTAGATCAATCAATTTTTCTGTTGTTTCACCAACTGTCTTGATTAATTGACCAGCTACTTCATAAACTCTCGGGTGTTCAGATTCCTTTGCTATGTCAAGAATACCGTCTATGGCGTCCTGTCCCCTCTCTACGAGACCGTAAAAGATTTCCCTAGAGTATTTGTAATCATTACCCTTGTCTTTGTCGTTAGAAACAACTGTAGGAAGATTTTTCTCGGCTTGTACGATTTCACCCTGAATATCAAGGAGCTCGTCTAATCTATCATCAACTTTACTCATACTATTATTTATAACTACTTAGGATCGCTCGCTTTGTCGTCTGAATATGTTATATCAGGTTGTTCGAACCATTCTGTTTTTTCGTTGTATGATACCACATCGTCAGGACTAGCGTCAACTGGATTCGGTGTTACTGTCTGATTGACTACTCTACCCGCAGTATCTGTCGAAGTAATCTTACCTGTACCAGATTCCATATAAGTTCTAACTTTAGCGGTTCTAATAATTTCTGATTTCTCAACTGGTCCATATATGTAGTTCTTCATGATAAATTCTAAAGTATATGTCAACACTTGTCTAGTTGTAAAATCACCTTCGTAACTATCTTCTTGATTTATACTGGATAAGATGATTGGAACATCTCTCTTGTCACTCATGTCGGGTACTGTACTGATCGTAACTGTGTAATCGGGTGTAAAGTATGGCATGATTTGTTCTATGATCTGTAACCCATCATCAGTATTTTTTACCATGATACTCAATGTAAATCCTAGATTGTATGGAGCTGGGGAAAACTGTTTTTGCATCTGGTTCGGATTAGTAGAATCAGCTTTCTTAAATTGTGTCTTCTTAGTTAATTTTCTAGAAGCATCGTACTCTATAGAAGATAGTTCAAATCCCATACGAGGTAATGTTGTAGCTATAAGTTTACCATAAGGGTCTGGGGAAGCTTGTAATCGTGCTATCCACTTTGATCTAGGACCATAAGCTAATGGTACTTTCATAGATTTTCCATCTTCTCTTACAATACTAATGTTATTGAATAATGTACCGAATACTGAGACAGCTCTTTTAATTGTTGAATGATAAAAATGATTTCCGAACATTATGTTGATTCTCCGAATGGATTACCTTCTGAGAAATCAATGATTCCATCAGCATCTGATTCAATTTCAAAGTTGAACGCTCCAGGGTCAGTTGAGATCGCTTGATCACTTCCGACTACTGCTATACTTCTTCTAGACGCTAGACTATCTTCAACAACAATATTGTCGAAGGCTGTCGAATCTGTAACTGTACCAGATTCTAATAAGAATCCGTTTCCTGAATCGTCTATAATATTATCTTTACCTGTCGATCCATCTGTTATAACACTTGGTAATATAATTGATGCCGTACCGTCTTCAAAAGCTATGTTGTATCCTTCTTGACCTGTACCAGACATTATAATTCGATCTCCCTCACTCGTACTTTCCATTTTAATGTAAGCCGCACTAGTATCTGTAGCTAAGAAACTATCGTATACTAACGGAACACTTGTATCTGTTGATGTGATATAAGCGATAGATAACTTGTTTGTACCCTCATTCCAGGCTTGTACT
>Ga0308010_1000817_pt1 | contig 18716 bp, 23 predicted proteins | sample Neamet129_FD_202368 | JGI IMG/M metagenome (GOLD analysis project Ga0308010, IMG submission 202368) | Marine microbial communities from water near the shore, Antarctic Ocean - #129 | ecosystem: Environmental > Aquatic > Marine > Unclassified | place: Southern Ocean | collected 2014-07-24 | reverse complement strand
GATGGAGTTATTTTTTCAGGTTTAATGGGAATAAGACACATTGAAAAAGTCTGCGCAGATCCACAAATTGTTAAAGTAACTGGTACTGCAACTCCAAGACATAACTAATTTTTATTTTTTATAATAACTAGAATAATTTTTTTATTTATGATATTTATTTAGAAAAATTAATTTCAATTCGCATTGTATCATTGATAATTTTTATAACTTTTTCAATTATTTTTGAATCTATTGAGAAAAATCCTCTAAATTTATTATTTCCCAAATCTTCTGCAACTAAACCAAATGGTCCATTTGGTCCTTTTGTAACTACAATCCACATTTTTTCAATATTTGTATCTAAACAACTTAGAATCTCTGCTGTAGCTGGAACTGAATCTGGTGGAATTAAAAATGGATCATCAAAACCTCCAATTACCCATGCATGGGGAATTTTTTTTAAAATCTCTGTATATCTTTTTTGTACGTATTTGTATAATGCTTCAGTTTCAAATGTAGCTAGTAATGGTTCATAGTTTTTTACTGCATATGCTTCAATATCCATGCTTAATCTATAGAGATCCTCTCTTTTTGCCTCAAAATTGACAAATTTAGCATTTGTAAAATCCTCTAATGTGGATAATCCTGAATCCGTTGTTACATCCTTTAGACTATCTTTTGGTAACTCTGGACACTGAACTTTTAATTCTTCTATGAAACTTTTGTATTGATTACTCAATAATAAAAAAATCTTTTTCTGCTATTTCAATATTAATATCGTATATGTCTAGTGCTAATTTAATTTATCATGATAATTTAATCTAATAAATTATGCATTGATTTTAAATCTTTTTCAAATGGTTTTAGTATTTCTGGAATTTCAATTTTAATTGAATCTTTTAATGATAAATTTTGAGATTTTTTTTCATTCCAAACTTTGGAATTAAATTCTGATATTTGTTTAGTAATTTCTGTTTGTTCTTCTATGTTTTCAACATCAACCTGTTTTTCTTTATGTATACTTTCATTTGAATACAATATTTTCCAAAGATGTTCTGTAATGAATGGTGTAATTGGAGCTAATAATTTTAAAATTGTTGCCAATGTTTTATGAAGTGTAAATATTGCACCATCCCTTTCTTCATCTGAAAAATTAATTCCATATGCTCTTGCTTTGACCATTTCAATATAATGTGCTGCAAATACATTCCAGGTAAATTCTCTAATTGCAATTGCAGGAATAAAGAAATTATATTCTTCATAACCTTTCTTACATTCTTTTACTAATTTATCCAATTCAGATAAAATCCATTTATCTGAAGGATTTGTAACCCCTGAATCAATTACTGGGAAACTAGATAAAAATCTGGACACATTCCATAATTTACTTAAAAATTTTCTTGTTGATTCAATTTTTTGTTCATTACATCTAAAATCGTATCCGTGATTAATTTCACTTGCACTCCAAAATCTAAAAGTATCTGCTCCTAATTTTTCAATTACTGGTAATGGATCTATTGCATTTCCTTTACTTTTACTCATTTTCATTCCTTTTTCATCTAAACCGTATCCCATTACCCAAGCTTCAGACCATGGTTTTTCCCCTGTTAATTCTTCACATCTCAATAACGTATAGTATAACCACGTTCTCACAATATCTTTTGCTTGTGGTCTTATTGATGCTGGATAAACTTTTTTGAAAAATTCCTCATCTTTTCCAAATTTACTAATGAAAAGTGGTGATACACTGGAATCCATCCATGTATCAAATGTTCTTTCTTCACCAATAAACTCTGTAGATTTACATTTTGTACAATTTGCTATTGGACATTTTTCATTCCAAGGTCTGTAATATTTTCCTGGTTCTGGAACATGTGGCTCTGAACACTTTTTACAATACCAAATTGGAATTTCAGTACCGTAAAATCGTCTTCTTGAAATTGGCCAATCAATATTAATTGACTCTAACCAATTCATCAAAATTTGCTTATGCATTGTAGGATGGAATGTTAATTCTTCTCCTATTTTTTTCATTTTTTCAACTTTTTCTTTTTGTTTAAGATAATATTCCTCCATTGGTATTATTTCAATTGGAGCTTTGCTTCTTTCTGAAATAGGAGTTCTATGAATAATATCTTCAATTTTTTCAACAAATCCTTTAGTCTCTAAATCTTCTATAATTTTTGTTCTTGCTTGTTTTGGTTTCAAGCCTGCATATTCGCCTGCAACTTCTGTCATTCTTCCATTTAGTCCAATTGCAATTATTTCCTCTAATTGTAATTCTCTAAATAATGCAACATCATTTTGATCACCATAACTACATACCATTACTGCTCCTGAGCCAAATTCTTGTTTAGCTGAATTATGAGTTGTTAATTCTACTTCTGCATTGGTAATTGGAACAATTATTTTTTTACCGATATATTTTGAGTATCTCTCATCTTCTGGATTTACAATAATTGTTCTACATGCGCAAAGTAACTCTGGTCTTGTACTTGCAATAATTATTTCCTGATCTGTATCTTTTATTTTAAATTTCATGTAAACTAATTTAGTCTGTATGTCTTCATGGATTATTTCTGCATCTGCAATAGTGGTTCCTGAAATCCAATCATAATTGTTGGGTCTATTTGCAAGATACACTTGACCTTTTTTCCATAAGTCAATGAATGTTGATTGCGTTAGTGTTCTATATTCTTCAGAATCCGTTCTATAGTAATTTGCAAAATCTCCACTAATTCCTAAACTTTTCATAATTAGAATCATTTCTGCTTCTAAATCATCTAAAGCATTTTTACACAGACCTAGAAATTCATTCCTGTCTGTTTCTCTCATTCTAATTTTGTGCTTTTTTTCTGTATACAGCTCTACTGGTAATCCGTTCCTGTCTATGCCTATTGGAAAATATACGTTTTTTCCAGCCATTCTTGCGGTACGTGCAATCATATCTATTTGTGAATAATGTGCTGCTGCACCTATGTGCCATGGTCTACCTGATGGGTATGGTGGAGGTGTGTCTATTGTAAAGTTATTTTCTTTAGGTGTAAAATCATAAATTTTGTCTTCTTCCCATTGTTTTAGAATATTTTTTTCTAATTCTGGATTCCATGCTTTCTCTGAAATTTTTGGTTCCATTTTTTATCTTTCAATGTTGGAAATTATGTGAGATCCTTTGTTGTATCCTTCATAAATGTAAACTCCTACTGCTTCTACATTTGCTGGCATTTTTGGAACTAATAATTTTATAATTTCACTTGATAAATTTTCAACTGTAGCTTCTCCTTCTAAAAGATATGTTGTATCTTTTGGAACTTGCAAATCAAACATTCCTTTTGGTCCATCAAAATTAATTTGATAATGAGAGTCATCCTCTTTTTTTAGATATTTTCTATTGATGAAAAATTTATGATCAAATTCGTTAACGACTTCTTTAATAATTTTTTTTGCTATTCCAAAATCAACAAGTAAATTATTTTTCATTTGACCCACTAATTCTACCATAACTGATGATGTATGCCCGTGTAGAATTGAACATTTTTCAACTAATGGAAGTATGTGTGCATAATCAAATGAAAATGATGCATCTTCTAAAAATATGGATCCTGTTTGAGGTGTTTTATCATAAAATACTATATCTTGTAATTCTTTAATCTGTGCAACATATTTTGCATGTCCAATTGCCATAATTTTTTTCTCAGGAAAATCTTCTTTAAGTTGTTTATATTTTTCAATATCTTTATCGTTATCGATTACTTCGATTAACCCCTTTTCAGTTTTAAAATCAATTTTTACTTTAGTCCCATTTTTCAGTGTAATTTCATAATTGTACTCGTAATCATTTTCTAAAAATGTGAGCATTTGTGCTACTGTTAATTCTGTTCTAGTTTTCAGTAAATTTCCCTTTTTGTCTATATACTTAAAATCTGAATCTAAAATTGTAGGGCTTGTAGTCATGTGACTTTTTTTGATTATGGATATAATATAAATTCTGTAATAATCTGACTGAATATAATTTTTTTACACTATACTAATGAATTTAAAATTCTAGCAAGGTTGACATCATTTTTTGTAATTCCTCCTGCATCATGTGTTGTTAATTCTACTGTGATTCTATTGTATACGTTAAACCATTCTGGATGATGATTCATTTTTTCAATTTCCATAGCTGCTCTAGTCATAAAACCAAATGCTTGGTTGAAATTATCAAATTTAAATTCTTTGTGTAGTTTATCATTTTTTACACTCCATTCTGATAATTTTTTCAATTCTTCTTCTATTTCTAATTCTGATAATCTCATCATATTGTATTGTTGTTATTGTTAGATTAAAACATTGATGAATTGTATATTTTTTTAATTTATTAATAATTTCACCATAATTTTCCTTGCATTTCTAAAATTAATTTTATATCTTTTGAAATTGTATCTATTGTATCTAAATCATAATTAGCATTTGTAAAATCTATTGATGTAAAAGTTGCACCCTCAAAATTTGTATGTCTTAAATTTACTCCACTTAGATTCGTATTTTTTATTTCTGCATTTCTTAAATCTGCATAAAATAAATCTGCCCCACTAATGTTAGCATTTGTAAGATCAACCCCATACAAGTCAGTATCCCAAAGTTTAGCATTTGAAAGATTCACATTTTGTAAATCTGCTCCTCTTAATTTTACATTAAATAATATTGTATCACTCAAATCTGCTCCACTCAAATCTGCTCCACTTAAATTTGCGTTATGCACATCTCTATTTTTAAGATTTACTCCACTTAGATTGGTATTTGATAAATTTCTTCCAATTAATTCTTCATAATCAAAATTAACTTTTGAAAAATTTCTTTTTTTAAAAATATCTTTTGGTTCCATTTTATTTTCTAGTGAAACATTTCATTATTACTGTGTTTATGACTATTTTCTCTCTATTAGACATAGTTTATGGAAATATATGTAAAATTAATTCTACCATTTACTGTGAGTGATATGGATTTCCTGAATCAGACATTATTAAAAAATATTAAAAATTCTATTTCTGAGATAGTGCCAAAAAAGAAAATAGGAATTGCTTTTTCTGGAGGTGTTGATAGTACATTAGTTTCAAAAATTTGTTCAGATATGGGCTTTGATGTTGTTTTGCTTACTATTGGATTTTCTGAATCTCATGATATTTTATTTTCTAAAGAAGTTAATGAATTTCTGAAATACCCCCATCATATTTTAGAAATTGATAGTGAAACATTTCCTACAATTACTTCTAATATTCGTAATGTGATTGATACTGATAATTTATCTTGGAATGAAAACTGTATTGCTTTTCATTATGTATCTAAACTTGCAAAAAGTTTGAATCTTGATACTGTAATTACTGGTAACGGTATTGATGAATTATTTTGTGGATATAATGTATATCGTGAAGCTTTTTCTGGAGGTGAAATTAGAATTAATGAGGTTATGGGATTGAAATTAGATAATGAATTAAAAATGATGAAGGCTGTAAATGTAGTTGCTTCGGAATTTAATGTGAAAATTCTACAACCTTTACTATCTGCATCGTTCATAGAGTATGCAAAAACTGTTCCTATTTCTGAAAAAATTCATAGTTCTGATGATCTATTTCGTAAACATATCATACGTAAATTAGCTAGTGATGTGGGTGTTCCAGAAATTTCTTGCACTAAAAGAAAAAAAGCATTACAATATGGTTCTAAAATTCATAAATCTTTAGTAAAAATCAGATAAATTTTTTTATTGTTTTTTGAACTGATTTTTCAACATTACTAATGATTTTAGGTGATGCTCCCAGATGTTTCTCTGGTGCAAAAATTGAATCTATTTCATTATTTGTTAATTTTGAGGAGAATGCTTTATCATTTTTAATTGCATCTTTGTAGAACATTCCCTTGTCATTTGCTTCAAATGCAACTCTTTGCACATCCCTATAGGCTACAAATCTTGGAATGCCTTTTTTGATGAGTGCCTCTAAAACAAATTCTGCAAATATTTGTCCTTTTGTAATGTATAGATTATCTACAATTCTTTTTTCATTTACCATTAAATTTGATATAATTCTAGTCATTGTTTCTAACATTTCATCAACTAAAATTGAAACTGTTGGAATTACAAATCTTTCATTAGCTGAGTTTGAAAGATCTCTTTCATGCCATAGTGGAATATTTTCAAATGCAACTGCAACTTGACTTCTTACTAGTTTAGATAATGATGACACTCGTTCACTTTTTATTGGATTTCTTTTGACTGGAACTGCACTACTTCCCATTTGTCCTTTTTTAAATTGCTCTGCAACTTCTCCAATTTCAGTTCTTTGCAAATTTCTAATTTCTATTGCAATTTTTTCTAATGTTGTACCAATTAATGCTAATTCAAATACGTATTCAGCATATCTTTCTCTAGGAACAACTTGTGTTGTAACTTCTGCTGGAAATAATTTTAACCTCTTTGCAGCTCTTTTTTGTACTTCTAGTGCCTCTGCACCCATTAAAGAACCAGTTCCGACAACTCCTAATGTTTTACAAATCAAAATTCTTTTCTTTATTTCTTCAATTCGCTCTACATGTTTTGCCATTTCTGCAGCCCAGTTTGCAAATTTTAATCCAAATGAAATAATGCTGGCGTGTTGTCCGTGTGTTCTACCTACTGCTGGTATTTTTGCATATTTTGTAGATTTTTTTGCAAGAATTGATGCCATTTTTGCAACTTTAGGTTCAATGATTTGCAATACATCTCTCATTTGCATTGAATTACTTGTATCCACTAAATCATTACTTGTAAGACCATAATGGATCCAAGGTCTTGCATTTTTAGAACATTTTTCACTAAGTGCTTCTACTAATGCTGCTGTATCATGATCACTTTTTGCTTCTAATTGTTTGATTCTTTTTGCAGTGATTTTTCCTGACATTGCAGCTCTGTGAATTTCTTTACCTACACTTTTTGAAATAATTCCTATTTCACTTTGGGCGATGGCAGCAGCTCCTTCAATTTCTAACTGATAATCAATTTTCTTTTGTTCACTAAAAATTTCCATCATTTCTTTGGTACCATAACGACCATTATCAATAGGTAAAATTGCCAACATTTTGCTATCTGTATATTAGAAAATAAATCTACTTGTTTTTCTATCTATTTTTGCGATCATTATACGATTGATCCCTATTACTGAGTATTTTTTGATTGAAATTTTTAAATTATTTTTGTTTTATCCCTGTATCTGATAATATCCATTCTAGTGCTTTCAAATAACCTTGTTTGAAATTTTTTTCATCAATTGCATAATCTGGATTCCCTCTTAATTCTGCAAGTAATTGATTTGCTTTTTTTGTAATTATTGCTTTATCTAAGATATTTTTAACTAAATTCTTCTTGATTTAAAATCATTTTTGGAATACTTATGATGATTTAAATTGGATTGAAAGAAAATTCTACCGATACTTATGTCATCAAGCATGCCAAAAAAAATTGGAGAAAATCAATACCAAATAGATGCTGATCCAAATTCTGGAATGAAAGTTCCTGTGAGAATTTATGCTGATGAGCCATTATTACAAAAAATGCTATCTGATAGAACTATCATGCAGGCTCGAAATGTTGCTTCTATTCCTGGTATTGTTAGTCACAGTGTTGTTTTGCCTGATGGCCATGAGGGATATGGTTTTCCTGTAGGTGGTGTTGCAGCTATGGATGCTGAAGAAGGAATGATTAGTCCCGGCGGTGTTGGTTATGATATTAATTGTGGAGTAAGATTACTTCGTTCAAATTTAACTGAACAAACCGTTCGTTCAAAATTAAAAGATTTAGTTAATGATTTGTTTAGTTCTATTCCTTCTGGAGTTGGTTCTAAAGGTGCAGTTCGACTTACTAATTCAGAACTTGATGAAGTTTTAGTAAATGGTGTTAATTGGGCAATTGATCATGGATATGGTTCATCAAATGATTCTGATGTTTGTGAAGAAAATGGTAAAATACCTGGTGCTGATCCAAACAAAGTTTCTGACAAAGCAAGAAAAAGGGGAGCACCTCAACTTGGAAGTCTTGGTTCTGGAAATCATTTTCTTGAAATTCAAAAAGTTGCAGAAATACATGATGAAGAAGCTGCAAATAGAATGGGAATTAAAGAAGGAACAATTACAGTTTTAATTCATTGTGGGTCTAGGGGATTTGGCCATCAAGTTTGTAGTGATTATCTTCGAGTTGCAGAACAGGCTATGGAAAAATATAATATTCATTTACCTGATAGAGAACTTGCATGTGTTCCAAATAATTCTGAAGAGGGTGAATCTTATAGGAAAGCAATGTTTGCAGCACTAAATTATGCTTGGAGTAATAGACAAATGATTACTCATTGGACTCGAAAATCTTTTGAACGTGTATTTAATCAAACAGAGTCTGATCTTGATATGAAATTAGTTTATGATGTTGCACATAATATTGCAAAGGTGGAGAAGCATAAGGTTGGTGGTGAAGAACGAAAATTAGTTGTTCATAGGAAAGGTGCAACTAGAGCATTTCCATCAAATCGCGATGAAATCCCATCTAAATACAGAGATTTAGGTCAACCTGTTTTAGTTCCTGGTTCTATGGGTACTTCAAGTTGGATTTTACTTGGCAAACCTAATTCTATGGATTTGAGTTTTGGTTCTACTGCTCATGGTGCTGGAAGAACTATGTCTAGATCAAAGGCTAGACGAAATTATACTGAAGAATATGTAAAAAAATCTCTTAATGATAAAGGGATATTCATTAAAGCTTTAACTCGAGATGGTGTTGTAGAAGAGACACCTGAGGCTTACAAGGATGTTGACGCTGTAGTTAATGTTTCACATAACTTGGGAATTGCTAGCAAAGTTGCAAAATTAGTACCTATAGGAGTGATTAAAGGTTGAGTGAAGATGATTCTGAACTTCAAAGATTACAAGCTAAACGCTTAGCTGAAATGCAAAAAAATATTTCTTCACGAGAAACTGTTGAAGAATCTGTTGAAGATACTAGTAAAACAACTAAAGAAAAAATTGTTAATCCTAGAGATGTATTGATTAAACAACTGGGGTTTAGGGGCTTGGAAGTTTTAACAAATGCTGAATCTCAATTCCCAAATGAAACTAAAACTATAATTGATAAATTACATGAATTAATTACCACTGGTGAAATTACTGACGTTCTTGATGGTGGTAAACTATTAGGATTATTTCGTTCAATTGGATTAAGTGTACGGATGGATACAAAAATTAACATTCAACAAGATGGAAAATTTGTATCTTTAACTGATAAGCTTAGTAATGCATCTAATGATGACGATGATGCATAATGAATATTACTTTAGAAATTGGAACTAAAAATTATCTTGATGATTTACTCTGCATAAAAAAACATCTTTCTCATATGGAGAGTCTTTTGAATTGTTATGCAAGTTATACTCTTAGTCAACCCTCTTCAAAATTTGGTTGGACTTTTTTTAAATTAGAATTTAAATCTAATTTTCAAATTAGTATTTCTGAAAAATTTTCTGATATTCTTGTAAAATATCAATTAGATGATGAAGCAGGAAAATTTACCAAATTTATGAGTGATTACTTTGTTGCACGAGGTTGTAATGTAAAAATAAATCCAGTTAACTAGACTCTTCTTCCTCGTTTTCCACCTTTCTTTCTAGTGGTGTCATGAGGGATAGGTGTTACATCATCAATTCTTCCAATTTTAAATCCGCCTCTTGCTAATGCTCTGATGGCTGCTTGTGCACCTGGGCCTGGAACTCTTGAACCAACTCCTCCAACTGCACGAACTCTAATATGAAATCCTGTGAATCCTTTTGTTCTTGTAGCTTCTACTACTGCATTTGCAGCTTTCATTGCAGCAAATGGTGATGATTCGTATCTATCTGCAGTAACATGAATTCCACCAGAACTGATGGAAACTGTTTCAGCACCTGTAAGATCTGTCATGTGAATAATTGTATTATTGAAAGTACTGAAAATATGTGCAATTCCCCATTTCTCTGGGCCTTCTTTTTTAGTTTCTGGTTGATTTTTTGTCTCTACTACTGCCTCAGTTTCTTGATCCTCTACTACTGCCTCAGTTTTCTCTACTGGTGCTTCTACTTGGGCTTCAATCTCTGACAATGCATACCAGATCTTAAAGGGCTTAAAAAACATTGATTTTTTAAAATTGTTTTAATTTGGTCACTTGGGTTAAAATTCTTCATTATTGATATACTTCAATTTGGTGAATAACTTTGATGGCTTCAATTATTTTGTTGGCAATTGTAGTTGCTGTTGCTGCTGCGTTGTTGGGTTCTGTATTGTTTCAATCTTTAACTCCGATCAGTAATGTAATTTTATCTCCAGTAGAAAAAAAATGTCAAGAAATTGCTAATGAAGGGTACAAAATCCATACACTTTACCCTACTTCTAATCCTGATGAACTTCTTGAAAATGATATGAAAAGATTATTGTATATTGATGATTTGTGGATGAAAGAATGTGTGTCTATTTTACCTGCTGAATCTATTTTTAATATTATAAACAATGTTGACAGAAATTTTTCTTACGGGGAATAATTATTTAAAATGTTTCCAACCTAAATCTTTTATAATGATATTTTTATTAACATTTTTTAAAAAAACTCCTTTACCTGATGTAACATAACCAATTTCTATAATTGGGGTTTTTGTTAATTTTGCATTTTTAATTATATTTTTTCTATATTTGGTAGGTACTGTAAATACAAATTCATATTCTTCACCCCCGTTAAATATTATTGAATTTAGATTAAGATTTTTCTTCTTCACGTAATCTTCTAAATCTTTGTTTGAAGGCATGTTGTTAACAATAAATTTTTTTCCACTTTGTTTTGCCATTTCATTTAATGTAGTTGATAACCCATCGCTAGAATCCATTGATGATGAAAAATATTTTTTATTTTTTAACCCAAAACTTAGTTTTGGTTTTGGATTTATTACTGATTTGATAGATTTTTTAACAAAATTATTTTTTTCTTTTTTATTATTCATCAATATGTTTAGTCCTATGGATGTATACCCAAATGGACCTGTCACAAATATCAAATCATCTTTGTTTGATCCTTTTCTAGTAACTATGCTGTTTGAATTTCCAAAAATGCATACATTAAAGACAATTTCTTTACCTGCATTTGTATCTCCTCCAATTATTGAAATTCCATATTCTTTACATGCTTTTTTAAACCCATTTACAATATTGTCAATTTTTACACGTGAAATTGTTTTTGGTAAATTTATTGAAATAATTCCATATTCTGGTTTTACTCCTTTTGCAGCAAAATCACTCACACACGCAATTACACTTTTTCTTGCAGCGTCTGATAATTTCATCTTTTTGGGAATGTCTGTACTTTCTACCATTGTATCTGTTTTTGCAATAACCTTAGTTTTTCCTAACGTAAATGTCTCCACATCTTCTGAAACAAATTTTTTATTTCCTAATTTTGTTTGAAAAATTTTGATTATTTTATCTTCACTTAATTTTGTCATATCTTTCTTTTACCATTTCTTTTATATTATTAATTATAATTTTACATTTCTCTTCATTATTTGATTCTGCTGAAATTCTTATGATATCTTCTGTATTTGATTTTCTAATTAAAATCCATGTATTTTCATCTATGATTGCTTTAATTCCGTCTAGTGTAATTATTTTTGAATATTTTTTTGTTAAATTAATTTTTAGATGTTCAATTATTTTGTCGTGATGATTTGAATCCATTTCAATTTTCTCTCTAATTTGAAAATAATTTTTCATATAGTTTAAAATTTCTAGAAATATTTTATTTTCTAACATTGATGCAATTAAACCACTTGTGAGAATACCTTCTCTACAATAATTAAATTCTGGTAAAATAAATCCTCCACTACTACCTTCCCCGCCAGCTTCGGAATTATTTTTTAGCATTTCTTCTATGACGTTTGCTTCTCCTACTTTTGATCTTATACTGGTTCCACCTTTTTCTTTGATGAATTTTTCAATTGATACACTTGTATCCATACTTAGGACAAATTTTTTGTATCCTAATTCTAATGATTTTGCAATTCCTAAACCTAGTGTTGTATCTGGACTCAATTTTTTTCCTTTTCTTACAACTACTAAGCGATCTCCATCTAGATCAAATGCAAATCCAATTTCTTTGTTATTTGATGTGCTGATTAACTCTGTTAATTCATCTGATGTCGGATCTGGACCTCTTGAACAATCTAAAAGTTCTTGATTTATGACCTCTACATCACATCCAATATTTTTTAATAAATTTAATGCAAAATCTTTTGCAGCTCCTCCCCCGTTATCTATTACAATTTTAGGAGTATTTTCTATATTGCCTATAATTTTTCTTGCATCTTCTATGTATGTTGATTTTATTTTTTTAATTTTACCTATTTTTGATTTCAAAATTTCTTGATGATTTATTATTTGAGGGAGTTCTTTTTCATTAATCCCTCTCCCATCTAAAATAAACTTCATTCCATTCCATTCTATTGGATTATGTGATGATGAAACTACAATCCCTGCACCATATTTTCTTGCTTCTCTAAATATCACTGGAGTTGGTACCATCCCTAAATCAAAAACATCTATTCCATTTTTCATTAGTACTGCACTGATTGTTTCTTGTATCATTATTCCTGATGGTCTTGTATCTCTTCCAATTACACATTTTTGTGATTTAATTAATGATGAAAAATTGTTAGCAAATTCTATCACTTCTTTTAGATTAAGATCTTTTCCAAATATTCCTCTAATTCCTGAAATTGTCTTTTTCAATTACACAAATTCTGTAAGGCTTTTTATTAACTCTGATGGATTTATTCAAACGTGCCTTGGTAGCTCAGCCCGGTAGAGCACCTGATTCGTAATCAGTAGGTCGCGGGTTCAGATCCCGTTCAAGGCTTTTATTTTATATTTTTAAAAGTATGTTAGAAATTTTTTGTAGTTTTATTCAACAAGGGTTTCAATATCTGTTTCTAATTCTTTACCTAAACCTATCCACCATTGTTTTGTTTGTTCTGTCATGATCCTCTTACTTTTTCATGGTCCTTAATAGATCTGTTGGTTGATCAATAATTTATCATTTCATAATTTTTTATTAAATTATTTTTATTCTAGTCCTGCTTGTTTTCTTTTTCTTTTTCTATACATAATTATAATTAAAGTTCCACCTGCACATCCCCAAAAGAGTGGAGTTAATCCATTTTCTATACCGAATGTCTCTAATGCTCCAACAAACCCTAAAATCATAACTGACACAAGTACTAATCCTATCATTTCTAACATTTTTGCCATTGTTTTCTATTTTCTTCTCTAGAATCAAAAAGATATATGGTTTTGTAAAATAGGTAATGTATGGACAAGTATCTTACAGTTCTCTTAATTTTTATGGTTGTAGGAATGCCTATTGCTTTTATTTCACCAACGACTGGAGAAATGCGTGAACCTCCTATCTATGTGTTATTTTATGGTTCTATAGGTGGCATAATTGTAATTATGTTCTATGGTGGTTACAAAGATAAAAAGGAAAGACAAAAAGTTAATGCAAAACGAAAAAGATCTAAAAAATAAAATCTAAAGTTCTAATCCAAATGATTCTGCAATACTTGAAAAATTCATGTAAGAATCTAAGTATTGTCTTCCTTTAGAAGTAATGACAAAAGTATTTCTTCCGTCATATTCAATTTTGTTTATTAGACCTGCCCCTGTTAAATTACTTAAAAATTTAGATAGTCTTGAATGTGATAAGTTTGCCTTTGTTAGAAGTGATGTAGTTTTGATACCTTCTTGACCTGATAATTGGGTAACTGTCAATAGATCTGCAACAATTTGCATACTAGTTCTATAGACTACCATGTGGTGTATAGTTTCAAACTCAGATATAAGGGTATTAGAATAAATCCAGATCAAATAAATAAGATTCAACTATATTTTGGTACAGTGTCTTCTCAATCTCCAATTCCGTGGTTTGATGACTTTGTAGGTGTTGCATATCGGTATTATGATCTTAGAATGAATGTTGTTCCATTAATTACTGATAGAAAACAATCTGCATCTCTTTGGCATGACACTATTCATTGGTGGTTGGACTCTTCAATTAAAATTAGATTTGTAGAGATGGATGATGATTACTGGTTCATAATGGGTGCTGATTCCCAAAAACCTGATAGTAATTTAGCTTTTTTTAAAATATTGCCAAAATCTGAACACTATGAGAGATTTAAAAAAGGTCATGGAGGCGAAGCATATCTTAGATTGGGTGTATATGCAAAAAAATCCCTTGATGATGTAAAAAAAGGTGCTCTGTGCACTTGCGGTCATGAGTCTCAAGATCATGATGAAGGCGATGGTGATGTTTGTTTATTCAATGATTGCAGCTGTAAAGAATTTTCCAGTTTTCAAGTGAATCTTTTAAAAAGAAAAAAAACAATTACAGACATTAAATTTTTAGAAGAAAAGAATGTTAAGGATGATGCCCTTGCATGGAATTGTTTTAATGTAAATAAATATTCAAAAGTAAAATAATTAATCTAAATCTAAATTTACTCTGACATGTTCACCTGGATAATGTGTATGAGCCTTTTTTGAATAACATACTCCGCATAATGTTCCTTCAATATTCCATTCTTTCATTGGTTTGTAACGTAATTCAATTTTTCCGTTACAAATTGAACATTTTTCTTTTAGTCCCAAAGTATTTTTTCTATTTTTTATCAATATAAAAAACAATTGAATTAATAATAATTAAGAAAATTATGTTAAATAATACTTAATTATGATAAAATTAGGTAGATAGTTTAACCAATGTAAACCTCCTGCAAGATTTTTACTTGGTTAGACTACTGCCTTTTAAATTAAAATAAACTATTTGCTATCTTTTTTAATGATGTAATTTCATCCTCCTCCTGCCTAATTTTCTTATCTATTACTCGAAGCATTGAATCATTCCAAACATGTTGGGAGAAAAAATTGTGTTTTGTATTTGCTAATTCAATTTCATCATCAACTACAGTATCCTCTAAAAATTTAGTCACAATTACATCTGTAATTTTTAAAATCCTATTGTTAAGTTTAAAGCTATGAAAAATTGGCTCTAATTTTCTAATATCTAATTTAAAATCTCCTTTTGATTCTAAAATTTTCTTATGTAATATTCTGAAATAAACTGCCACAAAAAATAATGTTGCATATCTTTTTGTTTTATGCCCTCCTTGCTTTCCATACTTTAGTGATTTTTTTGCAAATTCTTTTACAAGATATGGGTATAGTATTATTCTGTAATCATCTTTAAGATTCTCATTAAAAATATGATCATATTTGCTACCTCTTGGAAGAAATTGTGATGGTGAACTATATGCTTCTGTTGGTCTTTGTTCAATTCCAGCTACTAGTGATTGGATTGCATCTTTAGCAACAATGACTTTTTTATGATTATCTGGAAGATAATTGTTATACGCTGCATCTCCATTGTATTCTGATTGTTTTGATTTTGATTTTGTATCAAATGAACCTGCTTGAATTTCATAAAAATACCCGCAGTTTTTTAATTGTGATTTAATTGACTTGTGAAAATCCATTAACGACACTAAATCTTTTCCTCTTACCGAATTTTGAGAATTTCTATATTTTGTAATATTATTTTGTTCTTGTTCGTCATCTGCTTTGATTATTGTAACTGTCATTGAACCCTCCATATTTTTTGTTCTTTTTGAATGATCTAAAATTGAGTTTGATGTTTGTGCACCATTGACAATCTGTGGTGCAAAAAGTTCAATCATGTTTTCTCCTAACTCTGTAAAATCACTCACTACTATTGTAATTCCGTTATTATAAAAAAAGAATTTTCCTGGATTTGTTTGTAATGTTTCCCGTAATCCCTTATTCACTGTAGTTTTAAATTGCATCCATTGTCTGATGTTTGATTCAAAAACATACTCTTTGTTTTTACTTACAAAATCTGTTAATTCTCGTAGTTTTAAAATACCTAGTATGGTATTTTCATGTCTGAGCATTCTTTCTAATTTAATAGATGATTTTTTTCCTGCAGCTGGTTTTTTAATTCTATCCCACAAATTTTGAATTATCTTTTCTTCATCTATGATCTCTACTAATTCATCTTGATAGTCAACTTTTTGATCCGTAACATAACAGCATTTTATTTTTAGATTTTTTTCTTTAATTTTTGTAACTAGTTGAGCTAACTCTGGTCTCATTTTTGTTACATCTTTTGAAAGTAATCTTTTTGCATCTTCTTTGAATTTAGCAATTGCTTCTAGTGAATGTGATGTACCATATTTTGACTGAAATAACCTAACTGTATTATCTGAAAAATCCACTGGAAGGTATGCATCTATTCCTAGATCATTTGCTCCATCTACAATTGCATCTGCTGCATCGTCCTCTGTAGCCTCAAAAACTCTTGTTAAAATCCACTGAAGGAAATTTTTTCCTTTTTCAACCTCATTTTTTGAATCCTCTGCATATTCGTGAATATTGTCTCTGACATTTTCTGCAAATCCTTCTAGTGGCGTACTAGAATTTTTTTGTACTAGTAACTTTTCTGAACCTGGTATGTATTCTAATAGACCACTTGAATTTTGTGACATTAATTTTTGTAATGCATTATATATTTAGAAGATTAGGTAATTGTGTAATACCTTCTGATGACTGTGAAATAAATTGATAAAAAAAATAATTACTCTAACAATAATTTTGGGAATATCTGTTTCAATAATTGGTTTATTTTTATTTAATTATAATTCTGAAGAAATTAATTCTGAAGAAACTAAGACTACAGTTGAAGAAATTATCGAGGCTGATGTAATAATACCAATCAAAGTATCTCGTCCAGGCTGTGATATTGAGGATATTTGCTATATCCCACCAAACATTGTTGTTGAAAAAGGAAAATCTGTTACATGGTTGAATGAAGATTCTTCTTTTCATAGTGTTACTTCTGGATTTTATCCTGAACCTAGTGGACTTTTTGATAGTGGTCATTTAGATCCGTATCAGTCCTATACATTATCTTTTGATGAGTATGGTGTTTATGATTATTTTTGTACACTTCATCCTTGGATGAAAGCTCAAGTAATTGTTGAGTAAAGGTACCCGAGGGAGTCGAACCCCCTTGTATAAGCTTTGCAGGCTCACGCATAACCGTTCTGCCAGAGTACCATTTTGAAAAACATGAAATGAACAATTAAACTCTTTAGATTGAAATTTCTTAAATTACTTTAAAACGATCCATGTTGGATTCTTTTTCTTTTTGTAACCATGAATTTCTTATATCTTCACCTGTTATGGTTACTCGTTTTGGCTTTGTTTGAGAAACTAAGTCTACTGCACTTTTTGCAATTTCTTCTGCAATTTCTTCTATTGTTCTTCTTAATTCGTCAGCTGATTCATCACTAACTCTATTTGCTCCTGCTTTTTTTAAAATTCTATACATTGCAGATAATCCTAATTCTGATGATTTCATAATTTTTAATTTATTTTTTTGTGAAAAAACTTAATGAGTGAAAAAATGTCACTAAGGAATCGATTTATACAGACTATATTGAGAATTAATTAGAAAATGACTTGGCATTTTGATTCTCACATACACCTCTCTGATTCTGCATATCTTCCTGAAATTAATTTAATTTTAAAACAAATGGAATTTCTCAAAATTAAAGCATGTTGTGTTTCAACTGATGTCAAAAATTCTTTAGAAACCTTATCTTTATCAAAACAAAGTGATCTTGTTTTACCTTTCATTGGAATTCATCCTGAATTTGCAAATGATGATCTTAAAAAAATTACTGACTTAATAGAATTAAATCAAAATAATATTTCTGGAATAGGTGAAATTGGATTAGATCCTACATATGTGAAAAATAAAGATGATACTAAAAGACAAGTCCAAGTTTTTGAATCATTACTTTCATCTGCAGAAAAATTACATAAGCCTGTATCTATTCATTCACGAAAAAGTCTAGATGATGTTTTTGAAATTATGACTTCCTATAATACTAAAAATGCTTTATTACACTGGTTTGATGGCAGTAAAAAACAACTTCAAAAAGCTATGGATATGGATTTTTTTGTATCTTTTGGACCTGTAATGATTTATGCTAATGATAAACAAACTTTGTTATCTAAAGCTAATCCTTCAAAAATCCTTGTCGAAACTGATGGACCTGTTAGATTTTCTAGATGTTTTGAAATGAAATCTGGACAGATTAGTTTCATCCCTAGTGTTATATTTTGTGCCTCAAAAATTCTTGAAAAAACATTTGATGAAATGGCATTTTTGCTAGAATCTAACACGAAACGTTTTCTTGGAATATAAGTATAAAATACCCCCTTCGTTAATTCATGCGTGGATAGAATAAAACGTATTTCTTTTGAAGTATTAGATGCACATAAATCTAAATTCGGTGAAGATTTCGTTGAAAATAAAAAAGCATTAAATGAAATTGCTATTGTCCGCTCTAAAGGTCTAAAAAATAAGGTTGCTGGTTATATTACAAGATTTATCAAAAAACAAATTCGTGAAGATAAAATTAAACATGATCGTAGTGGTATGGATTATTCTAATGTTGAAGAGCAAGAATCTACATTAGAAATTACAGAATCTGGTGAAATTGATGAATCTGGTGAAGAAATTACTCTTACCAATGAAGAAGTTGAAACAATTGTATCTTCAACTCCATCTGCAGATGAGAAAA
>Ga0308010_1000794_pt1 | contig 19114 bp, 34 predicted proteins | sample Neamet129_FD_202368 | JGI IMG/M metagenome (GOLD analysis project Ga0308010, IMG submission 202368) | Marine microbial communities from water near the shore, Antarctic Ocean - #129 | ecosystem: Environmental > Aquatic > Marine > Unclassified | place: Southern Ocean | collected 2014-07-24 | reverse complement strand
ATGTCTAGCACAATTTTTATCTACTATTCTAGAAAATGACCTAGCACTTACGTGATGCATTTCATCTAGTATGAGAGTGCCGAACTCTTGTCTTATCTCGGGAATCTTCCTGTACAAACTTTGTATATTCCCAATTACGACTGGACTATCTAATTCAAATTTACCACTACCTATAATTCCAGGCGTGATACCAAAAACTTTCTTTACTTCATCTTCCCACTGCTTTCTTAAAGCTAAAGTATGAGTTATTACTAGGGTTTTCTGACCTAGCTTCGCAGCTATAGCAAGACCTGTAAATGTCTTACCCCAACTTACCCAAGCGTTAATAATGCCGCCGTCTCCAATCTCGTCATATACTAACTGCTGGCTCGGTCTTAATGTCATATTAAACTCGGGGAAGTCTACTGGTACTAGTGTTCTCTTATCTAGAACCTCGTGGTCTGTCGGGATTAGGTCTATTCTGCCCACCGGTATAGCTACTAGTCCCTGTCTTATCAATGCCATATTTTTTATAATGAGTGGTGGGTCACCGAACTTAAACGTGGGTATGGCATACGTAAGCTCGTCGTCAATCTTTTTTTGTTGAGCAGGTAGTACTTCTAAATATATTCTGTCACTAATAACTGCTTTCATAACTTCCTCTAAATTCCTACAATGATATTATACATTATAAGGTATACACATATTAAATTTGATACTACTATAAAAGTGCGTATAACCGCTATAGTATTTTCATTGGCAGCATCATATCCATCTTCTTCGTCGAAGCTACCCAAAGCATGTTTCCATACTTCCCATTTTGTTTTCATATCTTTCTCCAAGAATTCTTTTTCTTCTTGGTACTAGTATCATATAGTAGCCAAGGAGCGCCGTCTCTGTAGAGCATTCCTGCCCATGTTTCACTACTTGCCAGAGGTCTGTCGATATCAAAAGGGTAGGGACAATCTTTTATCCATAGGACACTTGTTACAATTCTTTGGTCTACTCTTACTATCTTATGATACTTTAGTTCTGCTTTTGTGCTTTTAATTTTTCTAAAGAAACGACCTGTAGTATCGATATAGTACTTACCTTGATGGTCAAGTAATGCTCTAATACTTTTAATCATTGACTTTAGAGGGTATATGCTTTTCATAGGAGTTTGTAGTCTCCTCATGCCAAGCGTTCTTCCTTTCATATTAGTATCATCTAATATTTTGTTTTCTATCCACAGTAATCCATCTACAAACATTATATCGTCTGTATGTAATACAAAGATAGGGAATTCTATTTTATCATAAATCATACTTGGCTTCAAACTTCCCAAAGGAATAGTCATCACCAACATCAAAGTCACAACCTACGGGAGTTCCTGGGATACTAAATCCTCTGTCTTGTTGTATGAACTCTTGTAGCTTTTCTGAGTATGCTTCTACTTCTGATTCTGGTACTTCTGCTAAAATTGAGTCATGTACTAGAGCAAAGATTCTTGCTTTCATACCAGTACTCTTGACGAAAGCATTCATGTCAATGGCACCCAGTAAGTTTATATCAGAGGCTACAGATTGAACTAAGAAGTTCATACCCGATCTAACCTCATGACTTTGTATTCCTTGATTGTCAGAGTTAACATTTGGTAGTCGTCTCTTTCTGCCTGTCGCACCATAGATAAATCCATTATCCATAATAAACTTACTAGATTGATCGATCCACTGCTTGAGCTTGAAGAACTGTTTAAAGTAATCGTCAATAACTTCTTGAGCCTGACTCTTAGTAAAGGGTTTCCCCGAGTCAGCTGTGACTTGCTGAGATATTTTATTTGCTCCAGCACCATACATAATGCCGAAGGTAACAGCCTTAGCTGCTTGTCGTTGTGTCGGATAGAACTCTGCAATGTCTTCCGCCTCACAAGGCAAATTAAATACTAATTTGGCAATACTGCTGTGGAAATTACCACCAGTCTTAAATACTTCCATTAGGTTCTTGTCATCAGCAAGCACAGCAGCAACATAAACTTCTGCGGTTGTTAAATCCATTGCAACAATCTTATGCCCTGGTGAGGCTTTGATACAGCCTTTGACAATAGGATTGTCTCTAGGGATTTGTTGCATATTCATTTTACCACTAGAAGATAGTCTACCAGATGTTGTGCCGTGCAGGTTGAACCCTGTACGCAGTCTGCTATCCTTATCTAATTGTGGATATATTTTGTCTAAATAGGTATTCTTAATTTTAGACTTCTGCCTAATACTAAGAATGTGTGCAGGTATTTCGTGTTGTTCTGATAGTTCTTTCAACACCTCGGCATCAGTTGAGTCTGCACCTGTGCCAGTCTTTTTGCCTGTAGGCTTTAGCCCGACAAAATCAAACAGTAGTGACCTAAGCTGCACAGTGCTGTTTGGATTAAATTCTTTTTCTTTTACTGTCTCGAAACTCTTAACTGCTGGGAACTCATATAGTTTTGCAACTGCTTCATCTATATTAGTTTGCATTAAGTCTCTGCCTTTCAGTAGCCTTAGCTTGTCGAAAGGTACGCCATTGTCTTGTATATCTGTCAGCATCCTACAGCCAGGTATAAGTATATTCTCATACACGCTGAATAGCTTTGAATTCTTTCTTACTAAAGGATAAAGCTTCTCAAATACTAATAATGTTACTACTGCATCCATCGCTGCATATATCTTCATAACATCAAAAGGAATTGCACTCCATTGAAAGTCAGCCTTAAGTACTCTGTGCTGTTTCTTGTAGTCGTTAATCCAGTCATACATAGGCTTCTCATAGTCGCCGTATGCAGTATGTTCCATAGCTAATTGCTTTAGACCATGACCACCTGGCACTTCGTCTAAACAATAATGTAGTAACATAGTATCCTCGAACCTAGGGAAAGTAAAGTTGAAGTGATACTCGAAGAACGCCAAGTCAAACTTAGCATTGTGAAAGATAATTATCTTCTTGTCGAATAACTCTTGTAGCAGTTGCTCTGCTTTCTCGTCTACACACTCGGTATCTATATAAGCTCCGTGGTCTTTCTCATAAGAAATACTCATACCAAGCATATGCCCATCTCTAGGGTATAGTCCTGATGTTTCGGAGTCAAGCCCTACGTACTTGTTAGGGTGATTGATAGCTGCTTCTAAGAACTTGTGGAACTCTTCTGTGTCCTGAATACCATAACACTTATCTGTATCAAGAGACATTTGTTTTAAGTCTCCATTAATATAGTCTATGATATTTTTCTTACTCTTATCCCACAGAGGTTTAGCTTCTGGTTTGAATGACAACATGGCAGGGTTAATTACTGGTAGAAACTTATCGTCTACACACTTACCACTATACTCAGTTATAGAATTTGCACTAGTATAGAACTTCAGTGCTTCTGATCCTACTACTATTATCCACTCGTACGCATCTATATCTATATCGATATCTACATCTGCTTTAAGTATCTTTTTCTTTGTGTGGTCTGAGCATAGAGCATATCTGTCTATCTCGAAATTATTGTCGAATCTATCCTCCCAGTTAGTTCTACTGGTCTTAGATTCTATTAATGCTATATTTGTCATTGGTGTTCCTTTATTATTATATATATTATATCAAATTCTCAACGCTGTGTCAAGAACTATATAACCTTTTCCTAATGTCTGCTACCTTAATCTCGGGTAGTCCGCCTGGGTCTATGTGATTTCCTAGATTTACATTTCTAGAGGTTAGTCCTACTCTTTCTGCTAACCCTTTTACTTCTTCGGCAGCTGTTTGTCCTGCCTCATCTCCGTCAAACATGATGTCTACACCTTCTATGTTTTGCATTTTTAGTATTGCTAGCTTGTCTGCATCTATGTTTCGTGTTCCGAAACAACAGATTGCATTTGATAAGCCTTTGTCATAAAGATTAATCATGTCAAATATTCCCTCTACTAGAATAACCCTACCTTTGATAGGGCTAACCATAGAAGGATAAAGTGGTAGCTTTGCCTGTGGAGGGTAGATGAGATATTTGGGTATCTCAGTCATGGTCATATGTCGACCGTTGAAAGCTACCACCTTTCCTGTTATATCACGAACGGGAAATACAACTCTTCCGTTGAAATGCGATTCGTGATGCATAAAAGCCTCAAAGTGCTTATATGTTTCTGGTTTGATTCCCCTCCAGTTGCCCACGTATGGGACAAACCCTTTAGGGAAGTCAAAGCCTATACTTGCTGAGCGTTTTTCGTCTATAGATTGTTTCAACTTTTGTCTCTTAATCTCTAGGTAGTTTGCTGCAGCGCCAAAATGTTTGAAGACGTTACCTCTGAAACCACAAGCAAAGCAATTAAATATGCCAGTAACGTTGTCAATACGCATACTAGGATTGCCGTCCTCGTGGTCAGGGTTTAAGCACTTAACTAAAAAGTCTCTTCCTGAAACTTTAAACTCAAGGCGTTGCTCTTGTAATAGTTCATCTACTCTCATACCAATTACTTATCCCCAGTATCACTACTGTTAGTATTGCTGTTAGCAGAAGCACTAGAGCCTCGTCTGTTAACAACATCTCTCTTCCATTTTAGTTCTTCACCGATATCTTCATACTCGGTCATTAGTGTTCCGTCTACATCTTCGGTCTCTTTATAATAAAGTGATTTAAATACTACTTCTTGCGTTTGAAAGTAAATAGCAATAGCTTTACTTCTAAACTCCTTATCAGGCCAAAGATAAAAACAATTATGGTAATCCTCTAAAAATCTATGAATTGTTATATTCACGTTAAAGTCTGGATACTCTTTCTTTAGTTCTGCCACTGCCCTTATTCTTTGACTTCCTGCCAGTGGATACCATTGCTTCATACAAAGCAAAGGATTTTTTATACCATTATCTTTTATACTTAACATAAGTATTTCATTCAATGGTACTCTCATTATATTATCGGCAACCTGAGGTTGACTTAATATAAAGTCTGTAGTTACCTGCCTTACTTCGAAGGGTGGTACTCCTACTAAATTTGCGGACGTGTGTCCTATTCTATCACTTGCCACGGTGGTCTGCTATCCATTGGCTAAAAGCCTGTAGTAAAGTTTTAGTTTCGGGTGCTTCTCCTTCTGTCCACTTGCGACCCCCTGGCTTATTCTCCTCGAACTTTCGTACTCCATTGTTATAACAAGTCTCAATAATTCCATCCTGCCCTGAGATGTAAGCAACCTGCTTACCCCATGCTTCTGCTTCTAGTGCTTGTGCTTTTATTTTCATCATTTGTGTGTGTTCAGTCATTATTTTTGTCCCTCTATAAACTCTGTCCACCTGAAAAAAGCGCCTCTAATAGAACAGTAATACCAACCTGAATACTTGTGCTTATCTATACTGATAGGGCTACTGATGTAGTACTTAGCCCCTTTAATTATTTTAAAAGTCATTTATTTCTTCTCCTGTAGATAGGCTGTCTTTGATTGCTTCTCTTTCTTTAGGATTCATGGTGGACTGCGGGCCTATCTTTAGTGTTTCCCAGTCCATTACACTAGTGAATCCTTCCATCTTGGCACTTCTCATTTTAGTACAGTTAAAAGTAATGGCTTCATCTTCTGGAGACCACGTTTCTAATGTAAAGGCGGCATCTGCTGCATCGAGAATACCTTTTGCGAACCTTGCCTCACCTGTATTATCGGTTTGGTAAGGAGCAAACACAGGAATCTCATACTCCTGTGCAATACTTTTCAGAGTCTTACTGACTTCTATCTGCTCTGTCCAGTCATATTGTCCACTCTTTGAGGGAACATTGGAGCGTTTAACTTGATTTAGATAATCAACTACTATTACTCCATAATTTGATTGAGATACTTTACTCTCTAGTTCTTGTCGTATTCTAGAAAGGCTAAGTACTGGGTCATACACTACATCAATCTGTCTATCTCTATGTAAAGGTCTTGTCTGTAGTTTTTTGTGAAACGCGTCAAAGTCTCGTGTTTGTTTGAAGTCTGGTATTAATAACTCTCCGCCTTCAAATCTTCCTGCCCACCAGTTTGCTACTCTATCCCACTCAACAGTTGTTAAGTTTCGTGTAGCTAATCTAGAGATAGGAATACGTGCGCCTAATGCACACATTCTTTGTAAAATGGAACGACTATCCATTTCTATTGTAAAGTACATAGCACTCTTTCCTTGCTCATAAACATTGTTTGCAATGTTACAACAAGTAATAGACTTACCAGCACCTCTACGACCACCGACTAGTATTAAATCTCTAGGAGAGAATTTAAGTGCTTGGTCATACTCATCATTGAGTCCTAGCGGTAGATACTTTTCAAGGTCTTTTTCTGAATCAAACAAAGGTATTGTTTGCATACTTTCTTCTGGAGCTTTAAGGTCGACTCTTTCTCCTACGTCTAAAACAATCTGTTGGATTGCTTCTACGTTCTCTTCTGCTGAAGATATTGCTACGGTTTTATCAATAAACTTATCTAGTTCACCTAGTATTTCTACTTGTGTATACTCATTTTTGAGATACTCAAGCAACACCCACGCGTCGATATCGACCTCGACAGCTTCGATTGCGAATACTTTTTCTTGTAGCTTCCTATCGCGAATGGATAGTTTAAGATCATCAAAAGAGGGGAGAGCACTGAAATTTTTAATGTGAGTATCTATGACCTTGTGTAAGGACTGATACTCGGCACTAAGATAATTAACTCTAAGGTTTCCCCATGAATCAAAATCTTCTTGCGTAATAATTTGCTTCAACAGAGCTGAAGTTAAGTTCAATGTCTACCCTCCCAGATAAAAAAGAGCAGGAGATGATTCTCCCGCTCAGAATTTGAAGGAACTGGGAACCCGCGATGGGAACCCTGTCCTTACAGAAAAGAATTAGCTAGAAGCTTTTTCTTTCCTTGCAGCGCCATCATAATCAGCACAAGTTAAACCACGTCTTGTCAACATAGTTTTTACGCCTCTTACAGTTTTGCCAATTTCGTCAGCGATAGCTTCAACAGTCATGCTGTCAATATCACCAACTTCAGCTAAAGGATCAGCTTTGCTAGAACCTTTAGTTTCTTTTTGCTTAGGAATAGCGTTAATATCGCCACTTCTTAGCAGGCTGAGTGCCTTTCCTCTGATAGAGTTAACAGATTTGCCTAGGGCTTCTGCGATTTCTTCAACAAAAGACCCGCCATTTACCATAGTAGTAAATGTAGCTTCCTCTTCGGGAGAGTAAGTTCTAACAGCTTCAGGCTTTTCAGCAGGTTTTACATGACCAGTTAATTCCATTGATAGAATCTTGCCCTGTATTGATTTAGCAGAGAAATGCCCATCTTCGAAAGATGATGCGATGTCTGCATATGTGTATTGTCCTGAGTTATCAGATACAAATTGTGATAAAGTAGCTTCTTGGTCTTCAGAGAATGTTCTATTCGATACTGAAGATGCAAGTTCTACGTCGTGACCCATTTTTCTAAGCTTAGACGAGACACTTCTTGTTGAAGTTTCTAGTTCTACGGCTGCGTCAGCAACCATTGCTTGAGAAATAGGTGATGTGTTTCCAACGAAGTCAACTAGTTGAGTAGTTCTTTCGTCTGTCCATTTTGGTAATGCCATTTTGGTTTCCTATATTTCTTTTAAGTTTGTTATTATAATTACGCCCTTGTCTCGGGCTGCCTGTGTTTTAGCGGATTCGATACCACTTTCGTTTACTAAGATTGTAACATCTTTAGTCAAACTGCTTTTAACAAGATAGCCCATTGTTTCTAAATATTGTGTTGCGGCTGCTTTTGTTTTATAGCTTGTGAGTTTTCCTGTTATACAAACAACACCTTTGTCTGTGGCTGTCTTAGGTACTAATAGTTCCTTTTGTTTCCAACTGAAGGGTAGTCTGTCATATCCATTGGTAAATTCTTCGATTAACCAATCTAGTAAATTCTCTGTCGCAGTCGGTCCTAGTCCAGCTTCTTCGCATGTCTCTTCGTTAATTTCATTGATGTGTTTAACTACTGAGCATATTTTGCGAGAGGCTGTATTCCCGATTAACTTTATAGAGAAAGCTGGAAGGAGTTCAACTAAATCGACTTCCTTACTAGCTTGTATTTCTCTTGTGAGTTTTACTGCTAATTTCTCGGATTGCAAAGCTTCTATCATTATTTCTAGGGGAAGCTCGTATAAATCATGCAAGTCATTGACCTGAAGTTTTTCTACTGTGCGAGGTCCGAGACCTCTAATCTTAAGAGTCTTTGCAAAATGCTCGATCTTTTTACTAGTCTTACCACTACAAGTAGCGTTATGACAAAAGATCTGATCTTTCTCCCACACAAGGTCTAACATACATGCTGGACAATTTGTTGGCGGGATAATTTGCTTCATTTGTTTTCTCTTAATTTCTATTTATATATTATATCAAAATTCAGGTTCTATGTCAAGATTTATTTTTCGGAAAGTCCTGAAGAATGAGGGAATCAATTTTGAAACACTCAGTGTGACCTCCAAACTTAAACATAGGAGCGTATTTATCTTGCTTATACATTTCATGTAGGTACAGTTCATGTGCCCACACATTATAAAGTGTGCTGCTCCAGACCTTCTGAATACGGATATCGTATCCTCTGAAACCCCTGCTACGCTTTATAATATGTCGCCAATCTTTTCCACTGGCTATTCCGACCTTAATGCACTCTCTAGCAAATGTCTTAGTGTTTACTAATACTATGCCGTAGAGAACTCCATCCCTGTCTTTCTCATCAGGGTTGTTCTCGAAGTATGTTTCGTTGTATATTCCTTTACTAGACAAGATAACCTAGCAAATTTCTAAGAAGAAGAAGTAATCCAGCTCCGTTTAATAATATTAAGGCTCTATCATTCCATAGAACAGCAACTATTAACCAAAGAAATACACCTACTGATGATAAGCTCAAGTCTAGAAACTGCCACCCCTCTAATCCTCTTAGAGACATGGCACTCACTATAAAGACACTTGCCACCCATTTAATATACCAGTCTAGGGTATACTTAGGTGTTGCAGATTTAAAAATTCTTGTTGAGTTTTTTAACTCATTCTCATTGTATTTCATTAATCCGCCCTTGATACGATTCGGGGTATAATTTCCCCACTTCTTATCACTTCGACCAGACAACCTATTTCTAAGTTGAGGTCATTGATGTAACGCATGTTATGTAGAGTTGCTCTACTAACAGTAGCACCATCAATTTCAATAGGCTCTAAAATAGCTACAGGAGCAACCACCCCTGACTTGCCAACATTCCATAGTACATCAACTAGTTTAGTTATAACTCCTTCATTACGCTGCTTGAGCGCATATGCACCTCGGGGGTGCTTAGAGGTATAGCCTAGAGATTTGAAATCCTCATAGCTGTCTACACGAAATACAAGTCCATCATCGGGATAAGTAGTCCAGTCATTAGACAGAACTGTATCAAATCCAAAATCAAGAAGATACTCCATATCCTTACTCCAACACTCATTCCACGATTCCTGTACTCCATAAGCTATGAAGCGCAAGTCTCTGTTGCCGAATTCTTGTGTATCTTTAAGGTTGAGAGCACCCGCAGCGTAGTTCCGAGCGTTCTTGATAGTCTTAGGAGCAACTACTTCTCCAGTAATCTGAAGCAATGCACCCTTATACTCGCCTAATGAATTAGGTACTAGAGACTTCATGTTGTCCGTGATATCCAGACCACGTTTACCATCTCCACGAGTAAGGGCTTTGTGTAGTTGTCCCTCAACATAGAGCAAAGATACAGCAGCACCATCTAACTTAGGAGAAACAATAGTCGCTCCCTTATAATTGCCGAAGGGCTGCTTATCTAGCTCGTTTGAAAATATCTTCTGTAACGAGTACATCTGAAACGCATGAGGAATTCTGTTGTCTCTGTTAAAGAAGCCAACTTCGTCATACTGAGCATATACAGCTAACTTATCAAATTGTTCATCTGACATCGTAGGTTTACCATTATAGTAATCTTCGGCTGCTTGCTGTAATACTGCTTTTATATTTTCCATTTATATATTATATCAAAAATCACAGGCAAAGTCAAGAACTAAATTCACGTTAGGTAAATTTCGTCCAAAATATCCTTGAAGTGTGTCTCTAAAATACTTTTACTCTCCGCTAGTGATAATATTTCAACTAGTCCCTCAAATAACCCTCGCGAGTTATTAAAGTCTAGCTTCATTGCTACTCCGTCCTTTGTTGGTTTGAAGTCACCATCAAAGTCGAGGTAATACTTTCTTAGATGCAGATATTCTGTATCATAAAAAGTATTTATAGTTAATTTAACTTGCTCCGTCCCCTCTTCATTTTGAGATATAATTTTTTCATATAACTCAGGGGCTTCGTGCAGCTTCATCGTTTGTTCCTAAGTATAGAACTCAAAGGTTGTATACTAGTTACATTCTTAGGTTGCAACAGGCGATAACTATCAGTATCCCAACAAAACAGTAAAACTGAATCGGGGGTTTCCTTAGCACGATTTTTCTTGCTTTGGATATACTTGTTATCGAAGTCTAGGGTACAAACATTATACTTAAGTTTTCTACTGTTTGTTGACCTATAGGTTATGATTGCGTCTCCGCAATCTGATACAGTTCTTAAGAACTCATCTTTTTTCACTATAATACTCCATTACTATTAAGAAAACTCTTTCTTTTCTAGTAATGGTATGGTATTATTTAGTGGGTTTTAGCCCTTGTTTAATGCTGTTAGAACACCTGTGAAGTATACAGAAGCTTTGCCAGTCAATTTATCGATAATATCTGCATCGATTTCTTGTCCTGCGTCAGTTAAAGCACTTGTTAGTGCTGCAGCTGCGTCAGCTTTTGATACTCTTGCACTACCTGTTGATCCGCTAGATTTAGCAGCTCCAGTAGCAGGTGACTTTTTGACATAAACGCCAGCTTTAGTAAGTATCATTCTAACTCCATTAGGTGATTCACCTAATTCGTCTGCAATATACTTTACAATTTCCATGCTAGTCTCTGGTGTTGGTTCACCTTCTTCATACATTTCTACTGCCTGTGCTTTTGATTCATCTGTCCAAGCCATTCTTCTTCTCCGTTTGTTTTTGAGGTACTCGGGCATGCCGTGGCACCAGCCCGTTGCGTCTCTCATTTGGTTATAATATCTGTCACTCATTAATATATATTATACAGAAAAATGAGTGCGTTGTCAAGAATTATTTTTTGTTTCCTAGTAGTTAAGGTTGAGAATATAATCCAGTTTCTCCTGTGCGGTAGCTGCTTTTTCTACTTGCTCATCTATCGCGCTAATAATATCAGAGTGTTCTCCAATACCAGCGGGATTTAGCAAATACACTTTGATGTTAGCGTTTGCTGCCGCTACGTCGCCTTTATACTTTAAAGTTAAAGCTTCTCTAATTACTCCGTTCATTCAGTCCTCCCTAATATGGCATGCACATAGGCTATAACAAAATTATCTCTATATCCATCATGTATGACAATCTGCCACACAAACGGAGTAATAAAAAATATTGTTACAGCATATATAAATGCGTGTAATTTATTAAATTTATTTATTAATTCGTCTTCTTCAGTTAACTGCCTGATATACCTGTAGGTACGACCTACAACTAGTATCCATGTAGCTAACCATAGAGACACTAAAAGTGTCCATAGTTCCATTCTTTACTCCTTATGCTTAAATATTTATTTCGTACTTATTTAAGTGTCTTAAACTACCTAAGTCATATGAGCATTGGTGGGCATGGTAGCCACCTTCTTTGATGTGACCAAAATACTCTGTATCAAAGTCTGTTAATTCTATCACATAAATATGATATACCTTGCAATCATAGCGAGGGTCAAATGCACCTTTCACTATTCTTGCAGGTAAGTCGTATCTAGCACTCCATACTTTTTCGCCTATATCGAAATCATCTGATACACACTGGTCTGGTAAATAGCCAACTTTCGCTCCGTTACCGCTTTCGGTACTGGGTCTTTTCTCGGGGACTCCTACTCTATCTAACAAATTGCGAACAAATGTAGTAGAACGATACAAAGCCTGAGCTATGCTAGATACGGGTTGTTCGTTCAAGAACATTTCTATCGCTTGTTTTGTTTCGTAGTCTGTCGCCTTCTTACCCCTGTTTTGAGCCTTCCTGACTTCCCTAAACTTCATGGTGTCATCAAAATCTGTCATAATACTATTAAGTCTAGTAGTATTATAGGTGATGTTAAGCATGTTACAAGCTTCTTTCTTTGTAATTGGATTATCTTGGTTAAGACACTCCAATACTCTCTTTAGATTGGCATCGTCAAGTTTTTCATGGGATTTTTTTCTAATTGTTTTCATCTCGACTCCCTAATAAAATAATAGTATAATGCATAATCTTTAGCAGGTCTAAGTCATTCTTACCTGCTTTCTTTCCATAGCGTTTTGCATACTTGATAATGTTACCCATGCAAAAGCCCTCGCCCATACCTGAGTCTATAATAAACTCGGTGGCTTGAATTTTATCTGTACTGTAGTGCTGGTCATACGTTCCGTCTATATAGACTTTCAACTTCTTTAGAACTTCGTCTTCGTTGAATTTATAATTTACTTCACTACTGTTAGTTTTCTTACTAAATATCCCCATCTGCTCTCACTTCCGAGCGGGCAGCTTCAAAGCCGTCTGGGTATCTCGCTTCTAGTTTCTTGATGTTTTCTTCCATCACTTCTTGAGGAGTATAGCCTAGTGCTGAGCAACCTTGTACCCAATACCATAATACATCTCCTAACTCTCTTTTTAAGTGGAATCGTTCATCTTCGTTGTATTCTTTTCCTTGAAAAATAATCTTTTTGATTACTTCGGAGAACTCTCCTGACTCAGCTTGCATGCCAATGGATGCTGTGAGTAGCTGTGAAAATTCTATGTTATGTTCTGTGTGTAGCCCTGTTAGTCGATCGACTAATACCTCTGTGTGCAGGCTCTCTTTGGAGGTTGTGCTAACTACGAAGTTTGCGTAGTCATTAAATTGTTTTTGTTCTTGTACTGTCATCTGTCTGTCCTTAATGTGTCTTGTTATTGTTCTGATACCACCTGGCTAGCCAAGTGTCTATTTCTAATTCTGTCCAATGCTCTGGAAAGTATACTGATATTCTAGGCTGTTCTTGTAATTCTATTCTCATAGTCTGCGTAGTCCTCATTCCACCAATGTGGTTTATCTCTGTACTTCCAGCTAGCAAAAGTTGCTTTGTCAAGATGATAATAGTCTCTGTACGATTGTATTGGATTATCATAATCTTTAAGATCTTCTGGCATAGCCAATCCGAACTGTGTAAAGCCTACTCTTTGCATATTTACTGGCTCTGGTAATTTATTTACTACTTCGTGTATGGACTTATGTTCTTTGCCATATCTATATCTATACTCGTCATTTAAAGCATTGCCATAGCAGTGTGTCCACTCGTGGTTATCTAATGATGAGCGCGCCCATATAGTACAGGGGTGGTTATACATCATAGGAAGGTACGGGGTGACTGGTCTTTCTACTGGGGGTAGATGCTTGATCTTTGCTTTCTCAGAATTGAGTAAGTCTCGTTCTTCTTTGTTGAGTGCGCGTGGAACGAAGCCTAGAAACTGATCAATCCATATGCTAGTGCATAGTATTTGAGCAACTTCTAGAGGCATCTTGACAATATGTTTGTCAACATGGGCTTCTGCGCATTTGTCTAAATCTTCGTCTAAGTAAAATAAATTCATAATGTATTATACATAATTTTAGACACCTTGTCAAGTATTATTTTGAGTTAATCTTATCTTTTGCTGTTCCTGCGTATAGTCCAAACCAGGCTGCACCTGCTCCAACTACTACTGATATTAATCCTGACTGCTCCATTGATGGGTCAGGTAATTCCATGAACCACATTGTGCAGTAGTACAATAAAAAGATGTACACAGATAAAAATGCTCTTGGGAATATTCTCCACGCATCTATCATGTTTGACATCCATATGTACTTCTGGTAGGGATTGTCTGGCTCTTTATCGTTTTCTAAGTCCATTATTTTGGCTTTTAGTTCACCGATTTCTGAAACCATTGCCATGAATTTATTGAGGTCAATTTCTACCTCGTTGCGGCTCATGTCTCCGCTGAATTGTTCTTGGTTATTTGACATTCTATGTCCTTTACTCTCAAAGTTAAGTCTTTAATCTCTTCTTCGAGCCTTGCCCATTCGCTGGGGCTTGTGTTTGTTTGATTAGCTCGTAATGCCTTAATTCCTTTCTTTAAGTTATTAAGTCTTACTAACATCGCGCATCCATTTATTCTCGTCGCTCCATATATCTAGGGGCGTTACATCAGTCGCTAGAATTTTTACTGCCTTTTTACTAAAGTCACTATTATCTAATGCGTCTTGAATCCAGTCGAAGGGGTCGCCTTCTTTTATATCTTGTGTGAATGTAATCACCACTTCGTATGCTTCTAGTCTTTCCATTTGTTCTTTCCTTTCTTTGCTTTCGTTCATGGTCTTTACCCAACCATCACTACTATCCTGCCATCTTTTGTCGTTAATCATTTTGAATCTCATCATAGCTAATCGTACATACCTGCGTTATCTAGCTCTCTATTATGACTGTACGGAGTAGAGTCGACTGGCTTGTCTTCAGGAATAGTAAGTCCTAGTATGTTTCTTTCTACAATTTCTTTTGATATCCGCTCGTTTAACTCTTTAATTCTAATGTAGGCTTTCTGTATTTGTTCTTGTTGTTCTGCAATCGTTTGTTTAAGTATTTCTATTTCTGACCACCAATTATTCATTGTATTCATACTCCTAGTAATCCCCAGCCATGGTTGGCTATTGCATTTAACATGATAAACCAACATGTTGCCATGTGTGTAAACCACCACATTGTTCTTATTATTGCTACTCTGTCTGCTTGTTTGTCTGTCTCACCAACTTTTTCTCCTAAGCTTTTTGCCCAGATTCTCCAAAGTCCTTTCATTGTTTGATACCTTCTACAAAGTTTTCGGCAGTGTTCTCTGCCCATGTTTCGCTGTGTGTGGGATACCACTCTAGGAAGTCGGACTTGCCTTCTTCTTTTAGTATAACTCCCCAACTGCCGTTCTGTCTATGCTTTATTATGACAGCTTCCCTGCTGTCCTTACTATAACTTGAATACACTATATATTCGTTAGTGTCTTTACTGCTTTGCATCATGCTCCCTTTTAAGGGTGAATGCTTCTACTACATACTCATCTATGGTCATGTCACGCTTGAGTGCATCAGCATTCATTGCATCCCACATTTCCTGTGAGATTTGGTACTCTTTGCCTTCGTGCTTAATTACCACTGAACATGTCCGCTTCAGCTTGACGCCTGCGAGTTAGTCCTTCTAGTACCTTGCCATTTGCTTTGTTCCATCTTAGCATTTGTGCTGGAACTCCGTCCATATCGTCAGCATTGATTACTTTTAGTAGTGTAGATGACCTTAAATTTCCGCCACCTAAATTATATACCCATGATACCATAGCATCATATTGGCACTGCTTGAGTGTTAGTGCTACATTAACATTAATGTACCCTTCATACTCATCTAATTCTGCTATTAACATCTCTTCGGCTTGTTGCTCTGTAATTACATCGCCTTCTTTTACGCCTTTAATATGTCCATAGCCTATAGTCCAAACACCAGCTGGGCATTTGTACGCTTTGGTTTCACAACCTTCAAATTGTTTAATCAGGTCTATACCTGCTTTACTTGTTTTCATAATATTCCTATATGTAGAAGCTTTCGCCACAACCGCAGCGTCCACTCTCTTTGTTGTTGGTGACTTCAAACATCTCTGATAGTTCAGATACCACCCAATCCAGTTCTGCATCTTTTAGATACTCCGTGCTTAGTTTATCAATAACTAAGATATTGTGGTAAACCACATCAGTTAAATTAGGGCTTTCGGCATAACTTAACTCATATGTGTACCCTCCGCATCCTGCGTTTTTTACACTAAGTCGAGCGCCCCAAGCATTGCTACTTGAGGCGACTCTCTTTTCTAACATCGCTAAAGCAGTATTAGTGATAATCATAGAATTGGTAGCATCGCTAGATACATGGTTCCAAAGCATAATGTCATCATAATAATTACCTCGCATGTGTCCCCGTGAGGACAGTATTTCTTCTTTAACAGTCGAATCGCTTGCATTTGAGCATAACGACTGTTAAGAAATCGTTTTGCATAATGCATGAGTTTTTTCTCCTAGCCTATTGTTATCGTCTTAGGCTTGTTTACTTCAGGTGTATTCACCTGTAGGTTAATAACTAACATACCATTCTTGAATTCCGCGTCAGATATTTCTACCCAATCGCCAAGTGTAAAGATTCTGCTAAAGGTTTTACCACTCAATCCTTTATGGATATAGTGCTCCTCTTTGGAATCTAATTCTTGTTTTTCCGTTCCTTCTATAGTAAGTTTATTCTTGTGTTGCTTGATGTCGATATCTTCTTTTGACCAGCCCGGTAGCGCTATTTCGATGCGGTATCCCGTATCGGCAACTGCTACTAAGTTGTATCTTGGATAGTTAGTAAGAGGTGAACTCTCATTTCTTCTCGTAAGCTCTTTATTCAAGCGATCGAACCCGACAAATAATTTGTCAAAGTCGTTAAAGTTTAATGCTGTTAATCCAGTCATTGGTTTTCTCCTGTTTGCGTCCTTTCGGCACGCGCTGTGAGACCCTTGCGGCGTCTCTATTTATATTAAGTTCTATATCTAACAAAACCCGTCCGCTGGTGGAAAGCGGAGCTCCTACCACAACCCTCAGAAACTTAGATGTTCCTTACTCGCGTCAGACATATGTAAGGTTTTGTTGTGGAAGTCCCTACAACTCCGCATAAAATCACATAAATTATTTCAAATTTATACTACTATTATAACAAAAATTACCACCCTTGTCAAGAATTAAATTTCAGTCCTCGTCAAAGTCTATTTGTCCATCGGCTTTAAGGAAGTCTAGTGTTTTACTAATACCCTGCTTCTTGCCTACTATATACATAAGATGTCCACTGCAAGCAGCTGCGAATATTATACTTATTATTTGCCAATCCATTTTACGTCTCCTCGTGGTATCACTTGATACGCACCCTTGTTGTAAGCGGGAGCTACAGTAAACTTCTTACTCTCTTCCACTTTCCAACTGTTATCTATAGTTTCACAACTATTAGTTTTTGTACTAAGTACACTAGGGAATTCCTGTGTCTTAGCTTTCTTATAATTCTTTGGTGACTGTGCTACAAAGGCTGGCCTCTTAGCTTTTTTAAATGCGTTGGTCTTACGCTTACGCCCACACGGGCTGTGTGTCATGCTTCCTTGTACTATCATACTATCCTTTATTTATTTGTTCTACTACTGTTGTTATAAGAGAAAGACGACCTTCTGATTTGTCATTGTAATCTATGCTGTGCCATTTACCACAAGTGGTGTGCACGCGCTCTTTGAGAAGTGTCATTTGGTCATACTTTGATAGAGCAGTAGCATCGTTCGCTGAGAACTTCCACTTAGTGAGAGGGGACACTTTCCTGTTGCCAATTCTATTAGCCTGCTCGACTTCAGATATACTGAGCCAGCATTTAATAAATTGTACAGGCTGTGCTGCCTCCCAAGCTAGTACTTGTTCCATGAACTCTTCGTACTGCTCGTCTGTACACCACTCATTTAACTTCTGAACCATTGCGCGTGAGTACCAACTTCGGTCGTAAAAGACTATTTGATTATCACTAGGCATTTTATTCTGCCATGCTTTGAACCAGTGTTCCATGTCCCAGTCGTTAGGTTTACTACTTAATGATATAGAATACTTACTAGTCGGTAAGTAATGTGTTAACTCGCGAATACTGCCAGTCTTGCCAGCTGTATCACGACCTTCTAAAATTACCGCTACTCGGCCGAAGCCGCTTTCTACAATTTGATTAAGCTTTACTTGTTGCTTCTCTAATCTGGTCATTGGTCTTTTCCTTATTTATACATCTATTATAAACCTTTTTAAGTGCGATGTCAAGAACTAAAAAATAGTCTCTCAAATTATGTTTCTTAAAATATACAATGTACATTATATGAAACACTTTTAAAATAGTTCTTGACTTCTGCTTCCATATTTGTTATAATAGGTGTATGGAAAAAACTAATAACTGGACTGATAAACAAGTCAAAATGCTCAAGAAGTTCTATGGAGAGATGGAACTTGAGGATATCTCACACATGCTAGCAAAAACACCTTCCGCTGTAACAAGCAAGGTACACTATCTTCGTAAAAGAGGTTGGGCTTTTAACTCAACACGCAGATGAGAAGAGATAACAAACCACAAACATATAACTTTGACAGGCTTTTAAGAACATTTCGTACTAAAGTCAAGAACTCTGGTAAGCTAGAGAAAGTCAAAGAAAAACAGTATTACGAAAAGCCTGCTCAAAAGAAACAAAGAGTTATGAACGCTGCAAAGCGTAGAGAAGCAAAGAGACTTCGTGATGAAGCGCAAAAACCTCAACATGGTTTCTTTTCGCAACGCGGTAAAAAATAACTTCCTACTCATATAATAAACTTTTTTACGTTAGATAAAACTTCCACAGCTCAGCGACAAGATAACATGCTCATAAATAAACATTGCTATTTTGTTAAAGTTATGGTATAATATATTCATAATTGATAATAACACTGCTAACCGATATTCATTCAATTCAACAAAACCTAATAAAAGAGTTCTGCCTGAGAGATGGCTCTTCCCTAGAAGAGACTGCTCGAAAGCTAGAATCTCATTATTATTGTTGTGGCTAATGCGATTAAAGCAACCATATTGACCACGATTTAAACTTTACTAAAGTGGGTACGCTAAGCAGTCTAAGCTTTTTACTACACTTACGTCAAAAAACCAACTGGATATTCTTCCATAACTTCCCCCAAACCAAATTTATTTTTAAACTATTAACTGTTACTGACTGTATACGATTGGTACTAAATCGCATATAACTTAAGACAATTTGCCCCTAGCTATATAAAATGAGTTGCCCCATTACGGTTTTAGTTAAGATTTTTTAATAGCGTTGAGGGCTTGAACAGCCCCGCTACGGTTTAGTTAAGATAGTGGTAGACCCTTCAGGACTTGAACCTGAAACCTACAGCTTAGAAGGCTGTTGCTCTATCCAGTTGAGCTAAGAGTCCAATATCACTAGA
>Ga0308010_1000793_pt1 | contig 19122 bp, 14 predicted proteins | sample Neamet129_FD_202368 | JGI IMG/M metagenome (GOLD analysis project Ga0308010, IMG submission 202368) | Marine microbial communities from water near the shore, Antarctic Ocean - #129 | ecosystem: Environmental > Aquatic > Marine > Unclassified | place: Southern Ocean | collected 2014-07-24 | reverse complement strand
CACGAAACCGTTATTGAGGTAGCATCTACATCGACTAACAAAGAAGAAGTGTATGCTAGTAATCCAAATCAATCAGCTGAAGTGGAAAATTATTAATTATGGAAAATGAAGACAAAAAAGACTTTGCTGGTAAGAATGGATTTACCTGGTGGGTTGGTTTTATTGAAGATAGAAAAGACCCACTCAAACTAGGTAGATGTAAAGTGAGATGTGTTGGTTGGCATGCTGACGATAAGATGCGATTGCCTACTAAAGATTTGCCTTGGGCAATGCCATCACTTCCAGTAAATAATAATACCACTTACACTTCTAAAGAAGGCGATATGGTATTTGGTTTTTTTGTTGATGGTGAAAATGCACAAGAACTAGTTATGTTAGGAGTTATGCCTGGTATTCCATTGAGAGCTGCAGATAATCAATCAGCTTTTAATGACCCACGAACAGATGAAGAACTAGTGTTGGCGCCTAGACCTCCAAAAACAAAGACATACAATACTGACGGAACAGGAATTGTTGTTACAGAAGAACCTCAAGCTAATTTAAATCCATTAATTCTTGATGAACCAACAACATCACGAATTGCTAGAAATGATACAGATACAATATCAAAGACTTTTATCCAAGAGAGAAAAGATAATGTTGTAAAAGATGTACCAACATTCAATTCAACTTGGTCTGAACCAGAAACAAAATATAATACAAAATATCCATATAATCATGTAACACAAACAGAGTCTGGTCATGTATTTGAAATTGACGATACACCAGGAGCAGAAAGATTACAAAAAGCACATCGTAATGGTTCGTTTGAAGAACTATATCCAGATGGCGACAAAGTAACTAAAGTCACAAAAGACAACTATGAAATAGTAATGGGTGATGAGAGTGTTTATATTATGGGTAAATGTAACATCACTGTTCAAGGTGATGCTGAGATTTATGTAAAGAAAAATATGTATGCAAAAATAGATGGTAATGTAGAGGTTGATGTTAAAGGTAACTACAATGAAAAAGTTGGTGGAACATATAACGTCACTTCGGGTGGCAATATGAAGTTTGTTGCACCTAAAATAGACTTGAATCCATAATGCATGAATTTATATTATTAATAGATGGCAAACAGGAGACTTTTCAAAACTATGAAGATATTCCTCAGAATTTTCAACATGTCATCAAATTTGCACCTGAGATTCCATTAGGTCCACATACAAAAGAACAACACAAAGAGATTAATTTGTGGAATTGGAGATTACAGATTTTAATACAAAGGGAAAAATATGCCAGCAGCAACTAGAATTGGCGATTTAGATGTTACACATTGTTCTACTCCTGCTCGTCTTGAGGGTTCAAATAATGTCTTTGTAAATGGTATTGCTTGGAGTAGACAAGGTGATAATAATAATTCACATCTATTACCTGGTGCTCCATGTCCATCACATTCTGCACCAATTACTATTGGTTCAAAGACTGTTTTTGTTAATTCTAAAGGAGCTGGGCGAATAGGTGATGCAATTACAGGTTGTACGTCAGTTGCTGAAGGTTCTACCAACGTTTTTGCTGGAGGTTGATATAAATAGAACATGGCTACTGTAACTATAAAAACAAATAGAACGTTCTCAGATTTAGATTTGAACTTCAAACTACATCCAGTTAAGAAAGACGTTAATATACTTCTCAATGAATTAGCGATTAGTAATTCTATTAAGAATCTTGTATTAACTAATCACTATGAAAGACCATTTCAACCAGAGGTTGGAAGTAATATTCGTAAATTGTTGTTTGATAATTTAGATGCGATAACAGCAGCAAACATAGAACGAGAAATTAAAGAAACAATAGACAACTTTGAACCTCGAGCAAGAGTGCATAAGGTAACAGCTATTGCTGCTCCTGACGAAAATGGATATAAAATGAAACTTGATTTTTTTGTATTAAACAATACAAGTCCTATCACAATAAATTTCTTTTTAGAGAGAGTTAGATAAACATGGCTTCAGATAGATTAAAAATAACGGAGCTAGACTTCGACACGATTAAGGCGAATTTACAAACGTACTTAAATGCACAAACAGCCTTTACTGATTATGATTTTACTGGTTCAGGCCTATCAACACTTCTAGATATTCTAGCATATAATACACATTACAATGCTTACTATTTAAATATGGTTGCTAACGAGGCGTTTTTAGATACCTCAATATTAAGAGATTCTGCAGTATCACATGCCAAGACTTTAGGTTATACTCCATTTTCTACACGCTCTTCAGTTGCAACAATTAACTTTAAAGCTAATTCAGGAAATGCTAATGCAGGCACATTGACATTACCTGCTGGATTTTCATTCTTATCTGAACAGATAGATAACAAGGCTTATAACTTTATTGTATTGAATGATACAACTGTTACAAAAGCAGATAATTCATATCTAATGGAAGACCTTTCAATATTTGAAGGGCAATATGTAACTTATATATTTACTAATAATGCATCATCTAATCCAAAATCAATATTTGTGTTACCTGATAGCAGTGTAGACACAACAACTATTTCAGTTTCAGTACAACAATCAGCTTCTAATACCGCAACAACTGTTTATAATAAAGTTACAGAAGTTTTAGATATTGGACCAGCATCAGAAGTTTTCTTCTTACAAGAAGAGAAGAATGGTAAATATGAAATTTACTTTGGTAATGGCGTAGTTGGTAAAGCGTTACCTGATGGCGCTGTTGTTAAAGCTAATTATGTTGTAACTAATGGACCAGTAGTTAATAAAGCAAATAACTTTGTGGCTACTTCATCTGTCTCCGATTCATTAAGTGAATCATTATCAACCTTTGTAATATCTCCAATCAGTGCGGCTGCTGGTGGAGCAGAAAGAGAAACCGTTGATGCTATTAAATACTCAGCTGCTGCTCAATTCTCATCACAGAATCGGTTAGTTTCATTTAAAGATTATGAATCATATATTACTAATAATTATCCAGACATATCATCTATATCAGTTTGGGGTGGAGAAGATAATGACCCACCAGTTTATGGTAAAGTATTTGTTTCATTAAAACCAAAAGCAAATTATTATATTTCAGAGACAGAAAAGGCAAGAATTATTAATGAAATAATTACTCCAAAAGCTATCGTTGCAGTCTCAGCTGAAATATTAGACCCACAATTTCTATATTTAATTGTTGAAGCTGCCATAGAATACACTGCTACAAAAACAACACTATCTGAAGATGCATTAAAATTATTAATTAGAAATGCAGTGGTTAATTATAAGAGTGTTAATCTAGATAAATTTGATGCTAAGTTTATTAGGTCAAAACTTGAAACAGATATTGACAATGTTCAAAAAAATGCAATCGTTGGTTGTGACACACTAGTTCGTGCTCAGAAAAGATTTAATCCAACTGTTGGAACTGCGTTAAGTTATGTAATTGATTTTGATATTCCTTTACAACGTGGCACACTTACTAATCGTTTAACTTCAACAGAGTTTAGTGTATTAGATTCTACTGCTACTACACGCTCAGTTATTATAGAAGAAATAGCACAATCATTCTCAGGCGTTTCTTCAATTAGTATAACAAATCCTGGTACAGGATATACAACAACACCAACAGTAACAATTACTGGTGATGGTACAGGTGCTATTGCAGAAGCAGTTATTGTCAATGGCGTAGTTCAATCAATTTTAATAACAAATCGTGGTATTGATTACACAAGGTCAATTGTAACAATCACAGGTGGTGGTGGTTTTGGTGCTACAGGCACAGGAGTAATTGATGCAAAAACTGGATTATTAAGAACTATCTATTATGATGATAATGCAGAAAGACAAATTGTAGATGCGACAGCTGGTGAAATTAATTACGAGACAGGTCGTATTAACATAAATGAAATTAATATTACTGCCGTATCATCGGTAGATAATGCAATAAGATTAACTATTGAATCAGAAGATAGTATTATAGAATCATCTAAAAATACAATTATTTCAATTGATACAGATGATGTAACATCAATTGTTACAACACTAACTAAAGCGACCTAATGGCACATCTGAACGACAAAACTTCTTTACTGGTTAACAGACAACTTCCTGAATTTGTTCGGGAAGACTATCCTCTATTCATTACTTTCCTTGAAGCTTATTATGAGTTTCTTGAAACTAAACAAGGCACTCAACTCAATGATTTAACAACTCAATCAAAATCATTACGAAATGTTAATGATGTTGACCATGCAATTGCTGAATTTGAGTCTAGTTTCTTTAACTCTTTTGCAACTCTTTTACCTAGAGATATTAAAGTTGATAAAGAGTTTTTAATTAAAAATGTTCTACCTCTTTATCTTGCAAAGGGTAATGAGAAGTCATTTAAACTCCTCTTCAGAATGTTATTCAATGATGAAGTTGATATCGTTCTACCAAAAAATAATATATTAAAAGCATCAGACGGTAAATGGGTTATTGATAATGTTCTTAAAATTGAAACTGATATAAGAAGCACTTATAAAGGTGATGGAACAACTAAAACATTTATCTTAGCACAACAAGCTTTAGCTTCACAACTTACTGTTACTGTTAATGGCGTTGCACAAGTTAATGTTACTAATTTCTATATTCGTAAAGAAACTAAAAAAATAATATTCTCAACTGCACCGGCGGTTGGTGTAGAAGTTAAAATTGTTTATCTCAACTTTGAGGCTTCTATATTAAATAATAGAAAAGTAACAGGTGTGCAATCAGGTGCAACAGCAATTATAGAGCGAGCTACAAAAAGAATTATTACAGATACATTCACTCTTGGTTTCCCTTACCAATTATTCATTAATGCTAAAACTCTGGTTGGCACATTTATTCAAGGTGAACAAGTTACAACAGATGTATTTGATGCTAATGGAAAGTTAATTACAATTTCAGCTGATACATTTTCAATTGTAAATAAAATTAATATTATCACTGGCGGTGCATCATATAATGTTGGTGACCAAGTTCCAATTACAGGAGGTGGTGCAACTCTTGGTGCGAGTGCTACTGTTTCTGATGTTGTTGAAGGATTTATTACTAGAGTCAATGCAACTAAAGGAGGTGCCGGATTTATAAATGGTGGTGATATATTTGTTTCTGGTATTGCACCTTTAATATTAGACCTTGCTATTGGTTCTGTAGATACGACAGGTGTAGCAAATTCAACATCTAATACATACACAGTTAGTAATGATATTATATCAACATATAGTTCCGTATTAATAAATGCTTCTGATTATGGTTTTCCATCAACATTGATTACTAATCAAAATTCAGCTACTTCTATTGTTGATGCATTAACAGAATTAACGATGACTAATTTAGGACCAATTACAAATGTAGCTATTTTGTTTTCTAATACAGCAACTTCTGTATCTCCAACTTTAATTCCTCAAGGCGCTTTATATTCTGCAGGCTCTTCTTCGTTTAGTATTAAACCATATAAGTCAGTTGGAAAAATTAAAATTACAGGTGCTGGTTCAGGTTATAAAATTGGTGATGATATTGTATTTACAAATCCAGTAGGCACTGATGGTCAAGGTGCAGCTGCAGCTATTAAAGCAATTGGCGCTGGTGGAACAATCACACAGGTAGAAATACAACCATCTCGTATTGTTGGTACAGTAGCTATCTCAAACAATTCAGTCACATTGACTGGAACAGGAACGACATTTGGTACAGATGTTCGAGTTGGTGATAAAATAATTGTTCGAAATCAAACTAGAACTATTGCATCTATAGCTTCAACTACTTCGGCTGCTGTAAATACTAATTTATTCTTTGAAGGCGGAAGTACAATTGCTAGTCAAAACAACTTAAAAGTTGGAAGATATGGAGTTTTTCCTTTAGGTGGCCAAAATTACAATGCAACTGCTTTACCAACACTTACAATTGCAACAACTACAGGAAGTTCAGCTACATTGGTTACTGATGCATTAATGAGTGATAATTCTACACTGACTCCATTTATTGGCACAGAGACTCCAGGTCAAATTATTTCCATTGGTATAACTTCAGGCGGAACTGGTTACTCATTTATACCACAAGTTGTATTAACTGGTTCTGGTAACGGACTTGCCACTGCTAATGCTGAAATTGAAGCAGTTTTCTCATCATTCCCTGGTCGTTGGACAACATCAGATTCTATTATATCTTCTAGTGAAAGAAGATTAGCTGATGCTCGTTACTATACAGATTTTTCTTATGTAACATCTTCACTTACTGAATTTACAAAATACAAGAAAGTATTAAGAGACTTATTACATCCATCTGGATATAATCAATTTGCTGATTTAAATTTCAATGCAAATGTTGTACCTCCAACAATAACATATTCACCTGCAACTCAAAAAACAGTATCAGGTACCGTAAATGTTGGGGCTACTTCAATATTCTTAACTGGTAGTAATACCAAGTTTAATGTAGCAAATACATCAAGTATTGTTACAATCGGTGGTAATATTTCAGTTAATAATGAAATTCGAGTTATTAGCAGTATTATCAGTAACACTAACCTATCGGTCACTGCCGCATTTACTCATACAGCAAATGTACAGACCGTTATATTACAGACATAAATAGAATACAATGACTCAAATTACAAAGAAAAAAACAGGATATGAAAACGCTAAACTTTGGCGTGATTCTCAACAATCTGCATCTACTACGGACCCGGTAATATATATCTTTATTGGTAATAGTGTACCATGGTCAAATGAATCATCACCACCAGCTTTAGTTGATTCAATATTTGAAGAGAAGGCTACATGGGATAACATGTATGCAGCCAAGAAGATTACTGGTGGCGATGCTGAATTAGTTATTCCAAAAGTCACTTGGGCAAGTGGTAATAAATATATTCAATTTGATGACACTACGGATGCTAACACTCTAGTTTCAGCAAATACAACAAGAGGCGTTCAACCGATGTATGTAATTACATCTCAGAAAAATGTCTATAAGTGCGTATCTAATAACACATCTACATTAGCTAACACTACTAATTCAACCGTAGAACCAACTGGCGATTATACAACATCTAATGGCAATATATCTACTGCTGATGGTTATTTGTGGAAGTATATGTACAATGTTAAACCTTCAAATAAATTCTTAACTACTAACTTTATGCCAACACCGACTTCAACAAGTCAATTAGATTATGGAGTAGATAATACTGGTGTAGTTGATGGAGAATTAACTACAGTAACTATGACTAATGCAGGTTCTGGTTACAAAGATAGTATTGTAACTACTACTGCCTTTGTAACTGGTTGTACAAGAATTACTTTGGCCAATACAACAAACATATCTGCAAATATGACAGTGGCAGGAACTGGCATTTTTGCAGGCTCAACTATTAAATCAATTATTGCTGCCAACAATACAATATTACTTTCAACCGGCGCCACAGCAAACGGTGGTGCATCAGGAAATAATATAACAGTATCAACTAGAGTTTCTATCGATGGCGATGGAGTCGGCGCTCTTGCAAGTCATACACTAGTTAGTGGTGCTATAACCAAAATAACAGTATCAACTATTGGTACTGGATATTCAACTGCAAACGCAGCTATATACGGTTCAGGCTCATCAGCAACTGCTCGTGTTATAATTGGTCCAAAATATGGCCATGCATATAATCCTGGTAATGAGTTAGGTGCAGGAAATGTAATGAACACAATCAGACTTGGAGAAATAGATTCAACAGAAGGTGGGTTAATTTCACCAACTACTTCATTTAGACAGGTTGGTTTATTGATTAATCCGCATAAATACAGCAATACATCGGCAGTTAGCCACACAACTGCAAATTCAGTTATAAAACAAGCAACAACATTGACGGTGATTGCTGGCACAGTATATACCTTAAATGAATATGTTTATCAGGGCAGTTCAGCTGCTACTGCAACATTTTTTGGTTATTTAAATTATCAACAAAACAATGAATTATGGCTTACGAGGGTTAAAGGAAAATTAACAGTTGGTCTTCCTTTAATAGGCGCTACCTCGGGGAGTTCAAGAACAGTAATTACTAGTGTTAATCCAGAATTTGAACCATATTCTGGTGATATTGTTTATACAGAAAACGCTGTCAAAACAGACCGAACAGACGGTCAGGCGGAAAATATTAAATTAGTTATACGATTTTAACAGAGGAACTTGAATAGATGACAATTAGTACCAATTTTAATGTAAGCCCTTACTACGATGACTTCAGTGAGGATAAAAAGTTTCTTCGAATGTTGTTTAAACCTGGATTCGCTGTTCAGGCTCGTGAATTAACTCAATCGCAAACTCTTCTACAAAAACAAATTGAAAAATTTGGTAATCATATTTTTGAAAATGGTTCCGTTGTTACTGGCGGTACCACTTACTTACAAGATGTTACATATCTTAAATTAGATACAGCTTATGCCGGAACATCTGTTACTGCCAACAATTTCATTGGTAAAACTATTGTAGATAATATTGCTCTACCAACTAAACGTGCAGAAGTTATTAAAGTTTTTGATGCAGATGCTGGTACAGGTGACCCAAAAACACTTTTAGTTAAACAACTTTATGGTACTGCTTTCGCACCCGCCGATACTATCATAACTAGTGAAACTTCATTCACTGCTGCTAATGTAGCAACTTCAGGTGCTGGTACAGGACAAATATTTTCTGTAGATGAAGGATTCTATTACTATGATGGATTCTTTATTAAGACCGCTGCACAAACAATAGCAACAAACAAATATTCTAACACAACAGCTAATGCAAGAATTGGTTTTATAGTTTCAGAATCAGTTATAAAATCAACACAAGATACTAGTTTATTAGACCCAGCACAAAACGCTTCTAACTATCAAGCGCCAGGCTCAGACAGATTTAAAATTGATTTAAATCTTACAAATAGAGCACTCACTTCAACAGATGTAACTCAGTTCATTGAACTAGGTCGTGTTGTAAATGGAGAATTAACAAGACATTATACAACACCAATATATTCAGTATTAGAAGATACATTAGCAAGAAGAACTTTTGATGAATCTGGTAACTATACTGTTAGACCATTTAAATTATCATTAGCAACTAATTCAGCTAATACTGCTAATCTAGATATTACATTATCTCCTGGTAAAGCTTATGTTTATGGTTATGAATATGAAACTATTGCACCAGAAATAATAACTATTGCTAAACCAAGAACAACAGAAATAGTTAATAATAAAAATTTATCAGGCGATTATGGTAACTTTTTATACACAACTAAACATACAGGCTCATTAGCAATAAATGATTTATCTACAATTAATTTATATTGTGTTCCTGTTGCTAGTCAAAATACAACAATAGGTGCTTGTATTGCAAATACTTTAATTGGTACTGCACGAACAATTTCAACATTATATGACACTGCTACACTTGCTACGGATTCTGATACATACTCATATAAAACATTCTTAATGGATGTTAATGTTAATAATTCTATTACAGGTTCAGTTGTAGCAAGAACTAATTCTACAACATTTACAATTGGCACAGCAAACGGAAACTTTCCACATACAGATGATGCTTACAAAGGCGCAACTGTAAAAATAACAGCAGGACCCGGTGCAAATGAAGCTGCTAAAGTAATTACTGGATACACCGCTTCAAGTAATAGTATTGCTGTTGCTGATGAAGACCCATTTATTGCAACACTAACTACTGCTTCAGTATTCTCAATTAATTTTGGTATTGGCGAGATTGAGTCATTAGCAACATATAGTGGTATAACTAAAAAGAATTCATTAGATGTACAAGACAGGTCAAAAGACAACGCTAAAGTAAACAAAGACACATTCTTATCAGATACAGCATTTACGCCACCTATTATAGCAACAGGTGAAAATTTTGTTGCTGCAGGTACAATTGCAGATTTCTCATATTCATATAAGAGATTATATCCAGCACAATCATTTGTTTCTGGAGTTTCTCCAGCATTAGCATTAGGCTCAGGCGAATCACTTCCAACGGCAGCTACAGATGCTGCAAAATCAACAAACTATGAAGTTGTGGTTACGGTTGCTGGCAGTTCTGGTAAGGCAGTTGGTAAAGTAATACCAGTTACAGATATAACAACAGTAGATACTGGTGCTAAAAAGATTACAGTTGCTGGTGCAGCAAACATGACAGCAAATGTGACTGCAACTATTAATTTCACATTAGCATCTGGTAGTCCTGCAAAAACAAAAACACTAGTTTCAGCTGCTACAGCTGTTCAAACTACTGGTGGTCAAACTATTAGTTCTGGTAATATTGTTTATACCGCTTCAGGTCAAACAACAATTGCAGCTGCTCAAGTTGTTAAAACTCCAGATACAGCACAAACACTTTATGTTTCTGATATTGATAAACTAGTTAGTGTTTATGATTATAATGGTAGTGCAGTTTCTAATACTCCTGCTGACTATGTTGATGTTACTACTCGTTATACATTAGATAATGGGCAAAAAGATTCATTCTATGACCATGGAAATATTAAACTAAAACCTGGACAAATAGCACCTAATGGTCCACTAGTTGTAAGATATAATCATTATTCATCATCAGGTGCAGGATTATTTACAGTTGATTCTTATCCAACATACGGAACAATTCCAGTATTCACATCGCCATCATCAGGCGTTAGATATGAGTTAAGAGATTCTATTGACTTTAGACCAGTTCGTAAAGATGCAACCGCAGCAACTGGTGAAACAGTAGTATTTGATGTTGATTCTACAACAACAGGACCAAAAGTTATACAGAATGGTGCTGCAATGATTTTAGACTTTGCTTACTATTTACCTAGAATTGATAGAGTAGTTTTAAATAAAAATAGAACATTTAGTATAGTCAAAGGCGAACCTGATACAAATCCAATTAAACCTAAATCTTTAGATGAATCAATGACTTTGTATCTATTAGATACTCCTGCTTTCTTAGCTGATGCAAACAATGTTGAGGTTCAATATGTAAACAATCGTAGATATACAATGAGAGATATTGGTAATATAGACTCTAGAGTTAATAATCTAGAATATTATACTTCATTATCATTGCTTGAACAAGGTGCATTTGATAAACAAGATTTAACTATACTTGATACAACAAACTTACCAAGATTTAAGAATGGTATTTTAGTTGATGCCTTCAAAGGACACTCTGTTGCTGATGTAACAACAGCTGAATATAAAGCATCTATTGATGTTACTAATCATGAATTAAGACCATCATTTAATATTAGTTCACATGGATTAACATTTGATTCAGCAAATTCAACAAATTACACACAAGACGGTCCTTTTGTTACAGTCGCTTCAACTTCTACACAATTTACAGAACAAGGATTATCATCCAAGGCTGTAAATGTTAATCCATTCAATATAGTCAATTATGTTGGTAAAATTAAATTAAATCCGCCAACAGATATTTGGGTTGACACAACTACAAAACCAGATGTATTGGTAAATATTGGTGGAGATAGAGACGCTTGGGATTTAATTCTTGCTGAGACTAATAGTGGATTTGATACTGAATGGGGTAATTGGACAACATTGTGGACTGGCACAACAACTAATACTAATACCGGGTTTGGGCGCCGCAATATGGGCTTTGGTACAACTGAAACATTCCGAACAACTGTTACCACAACAACCACAAATCAAGAAAGAACTGGCGTAACTAATGTAGTATCTTCTGAAGCAATAACACAATCTTTAGGTGACCGAATCGTTGATGTTTCAGTTGTACCTTTTATGAGAAATATCAGTGTTCTGGTTACAGCATCAGATTTTAAACCTGATGTTACTTTATTTCCATTTTTTGATAATCAAACTCAAACTAATCATGTTGCTCGTGTAAATAAATTTGTATTAGGCGCAGGTGATTTAGGATTTAGAACTGCAACAGCTAATACAGAAGGCGTCAACATCTTTAATAATGGCACATCAGCAATAATTGGAACTGGAGTATCTGCAATAACATCAAACAATGAAGTGTTTGTTGCTAACATCATAACTTCTGTGCCATTAAAAGTTGCAAGTGCAAACTTAATTGGACAAGTTTCAGGCACAACACAACCAATAACAGAATATCATCACTATTCAGCTTCTCCTACTGCAGCTACAGTTAATACTATAGTATTGAGACAAGATGCTACAGGAGCAACGAATGAAGGTTCGTATGCTAATGTGGCGAGTAGTAATACAGTAACTATCACAAGTGGTAAGGGTGTAGGACAAACAAGAACAATGTCTGCTTACGCAGCTGCTACAAGAACCGCTACTGTGTCTGCAAATTGGACAACAACTCCAGATACAACTTCAGTATATTCAATTGGTAATTTAACAACTACTCGTGCCGGCGATGTCGCTGGTGTTTATAGTATTCCATCAGGAACATTTAGAACTGGTGAAAAATCATTCCGTTTAATGGATGTTGCTTCTGGTGATTTAGCAGCTTCATCTACAAGTGGTGATGCATCTTTCTTTGCACAAGGGTTATTACAGACAGAAGAAGAAGTGATAGTTTCTACAATACAACCAACTGTTCAAAGAACTTCTGTAACAGATACTCGTGTGTCATCTACAACCTCAGCACAAACAGTACAAACTGGCGGATGGTGGGACCCTGTAGCACAAACATTCTTAGTTGCACCAGCACAACATTCACAAGGAATATTTCTTGATAAAATGCGTGTTTGCTTTAAAACAAAAGATACAACTGTTCCAGTTACATTACAAATACGACCAACAGTTAATGGATATCCGTCATCAACAGTCATTTATCCAAATGGCACCGTGACTCTAACTCCAGATAAAATAAAAACAACTACATCACCAGACTTTGATGATGCAACAAAATATACTGAATTTGTATTTGATGCACCAATCTACTTACTACCTGGCGAACATTGTTTTGTATTAATGGCTAATAGTAACAAGTATGAAGCATATGTTGCTGAAGTTGGAAAATTAGATATAAAAACACAAACACAGATTTCAGAACAACCTTATGGTGGTTCATTCTTTATGTCTCAAAATGGCTCAACTTGGTCAGCAGACCAAAATTTAGATATGTCATTTAGAATGTATCGTAAAAACTTTAGTTCAACAGCTGCAGTATCTCAGTTTACAGTAAATGCTCCAAGTGCTAATGTTGCTTATGATTTAATTAATCTAGTAACATCACAAGTATCTATGGCTAATACTTCAGTTTCATATCAATTCTTATCAGAGAAAGCAACTGGTGGATTAACAAGTTATAGACCAATAGATTCAAGTGCTGATTACCCAATGTATGATGGCGATGGCAGAAGAGTGTTAAATGCTGCTACAGGAAATACAACACTTATAGTTAAATCTACTATGTCAACATTAAATAGTGATGTTTCTCCATTCTTAGACACTAGAAGATTTGGTGGAATATTTGTTGATAATACAATTAATGCTTTACCATTGAAATCAGAAGACTTTGTTATTGCAGTTCAAGGCTCAGGATATACTTCAGTACCAACAGTAACAATTACTGGTGGCGGAGGCTCAGGAGCAGCTGCGACAGCTGTGTTGACTTCACAAAAAGTTACTTCATTTAATATAACAGCTGCTGGTTCAGGATATACAACATCACCAACTATAACAATTACTGGTGGCGGAGGTTCAGGCGCTATTGTATCATATAATGGAGAAAATAAAAAATCTGGTGGTAACTCTAAGACAAGATATGTTACAAGACGAGTGACATTAGCTGATGGTTTTGATTCAGGTGATTTGCGTGTATATTTAACTGCATATAAACCAAGTGGAGCATCCATTCATGTTTATTTTAAACCTCTATCAAGTTCTGACCCTGATGAGTTTGATAATAAAGAATATGTTCTTATGACAGAACTTGGTAATCTAAACTACGCTTCTGGCAATAGACAAGATTATCGTGAACTTTCATTTGCTCCTGGTACAGATAGAACTGCAACTAATACTATCTCATATACCTCAGGTACTTCAACATATAATTCATTTAAAACATTCGCAATTAAAGTTGTTATTAGTGGAACCGATACAACTGATGTTCCTAAAATAAGAGACTTTAGAGCAATAGCTTTACCTGCTGAGGTGGCATTATAATATGGCATATGTAAAAATAAAAGATAAGAACTTAATTAGAGATACTCACTCCAAGGCTGTTCTAAATACAGATAGAGCTGGGTTAGAACAATATCATGCTCAGCGACATATTGCTAGACAATCGCAACAAGAGAAATTAGAAACTAAAACAAGAATAACTCAACTAGAAAAAGACATGACTGATATCAAAGATTTACTTAAACAAATTGCAATGGCGAGGAAAACATAATGGCTATACCATATATTAATAATGCCAATACTTTCCAACAGTGGTTGGTTGCAACTCAATCTTTAATTACGATGGCTAATAATTTTACTGATGGTGGTAATACAAAAATATTTCATGCAAATACAAACGTTAATGTAGCAAATAATGTAACCATTGGTGGTGATTTAACAGTATCAGGAAATGTAACATTAGATATCGCAGGTTTTGATAATCTAGTTGTTGGTGGTGATACAACAATGGCTGGAACATTAGCCGTTACTGGTGCTACAACTTTGGCCACAGCAACAATAACAACAGCAACAATAGCATCAGCCGCAGTTACAACATTTACTGGAACTGCTAACACTAATATATATACTGCTATAGCGGGAGCTGGCGGAGATTCACTAGCTTTTGCAATTGCATTAGGTTAAGTGCATAAATAAAGCATAATTTAAGGAAATGAAATAAAATGGCTAACACATTTAAATCAAATTTATCAAGAAACATAACTACATCAGGAGTTGATGTTTATACTTGCCCATCAGCAACTCAAACAACTTTAATTGGGGTAACACTTTCAAATAAAACTGCAGGAACTGTCACAGCAAGTGTGTTCTTGACTAGAAGTAGTGTTGACTATTCATTGGTTACTAATGCACCGATTCAAACAGGTTCATCATTAGTTCCAGTTGGTGGTGACCAAAAAGTAGTTTTACAGGCTGCCGATAAATTAAAAGTAACATGTAGTGCGGCTACATCAATCGATGCAATCGTTTCATTATTAGAAATAGCATAGGAGTAATTAAGTGTCATATTTAGGACAAGCTCTACCATACTACGACCCGACCAACGCCCCTGTTCCTCAGTTAGACGCTGAGAGATTCAATGGTAATGCTTCATTAACAGCCTTTACTATGGCGAGACAGGTTACCACTAATACTGATGTAGATGTTTTTGTTGATAATGTTCGACAAGAACCAGTAACTGCTTATGCAGTTGCAAATAAAACTCTGACATTTACAGAGGCGCCACCATCAGGAACAGGTAACATTTATATTATATATCGTAATTCATATGGCAATCAAAATTTTGCAAATTTACCTGATGGTGCAATCACATTCGCAAAGTTAGCCAACAACATAAAACAATTTACAGTTGAAACATTTACAGGTGATGGTTCTACAACTGCATTTGTTTGTACTGAAACACCCGCTAATGCAAACTCATTAATAGTCTCAATAGACGGCGTTATTCAAAACGCAACAACCAATTTTGCTTTAGCAACAAAAACAATTACATTCACATCGGCACCAGCTAATGCTGCAGCAATAGTAGTTAAGTTTCTAGGTTTCAGAACAGATGTTGCTGTAAGTGCTCTGTCAGCTGGTATAGTAACCACAGCCGCTCTTGCAGACAACTCAGTAACGGCAGCTAAGATTGCTCCTGGTACAATTGTAGATTCTGATATAGCTGATAATGCAGTAACGACTGCTAAAATATTAAACGCTAATGTAACAACTGCTAAGATAGCAGATGTTAATGTCACTACTGGTAAACTAGCTGCTAATGCAGTCACTACTGCTAAAATAACAGATGCTAATGTAACAACTGCTAAGATAGCAGACAATGCTGTAACTAGTACTAAAATAATTAATGATGCAGTTACACTTGCTAAAATGGCTAGTGGTACAGATGGTAATATTATATCTTATGATGCTTCTGGAAACCCAGTAGCAGTAGCAACAGGTTCATCTGGACAAGTGCTAACTTCAGCAGGAGCTGGAGCAGTACCAACATTTGCTAATGCGGCCGCTGGTCTTGAATGGCAATCAACTATAGTTACTGGAGCAACTCATACAGCATTGGTTAACAAAGGTTACTGGATTAATACAACTTCAAATGCTTGTATAATTACATTACCTAGTTCTGCAAGTGTTGGTGACCAGATTATCCTCAAAGATTATGCTAGAACATGGAACACTAATACTGTTCAGATAAACTCAAATGGTTTAAATTATCAAGGACAACCAGATACTTTTCTAGTTGAATACACTAAAAACGGTCAAGTGATTAATATTATTTATTCTGGTGCAACTAAAGGTTGGACTCCTATAAATACTTCGCAAATAGAGTCAGTTCCAAGTCCTGCATCATCAGGTATTTTCGCTTTTGGTCAAGTGGCTGGTGCAGGTGCTACTACTATAACAAACAAGGTATCAACTACTGGAGTTATAGCTTCAGATATTTTAATAGCAGGGACAACTCAACCATTCAAAACAGCTACTCGCTATGGCACTACTGGGCAAGGTATTATACTATTTGGTGGGGCTTTTGGAGGCTACTATTCGAATAATGCAAACTTAGTTTCTGCTACAGGATTAATAGCAGCTGCTACTTCAGGTGTTGGTACTGCAAGAATATCCCCACAAGCTGTTCCTTATGGAAGTTCTGGTTTAGCTTTATTGGCTTTTGGTTATAGTGGGTCTCATACAAATACTAGAAATCTTATAAGTGCTACAGGAGTAGTTGCGGCTGATTCTTCAGGCGCAGGAACAGCATCTTCATCTAGAGCAGGCGCAGCATACGGAGGAGATAAAGCTATTATAGGTTATGGTAATACTGGGTCTAAGATTTCAATAACAAATTTAGTGTCTACCTCTGGTGTAATATCAGCTGATGTTTCAGGCGTAGGTACTGCAAGAATGGACCTAGCAGCTGCTGGTTACGGTGGTGATAAAGTTATATTTGCATACGGAGATACCGGTAGTAATGTGTCAATATCTAATCTTGTTAATAATTCTGGCGTTGTAGCTAGTGATGTTACTGGCGTTGGTTCTGTTAGAAAAAGACTTGGTGCTACTACCTTTGGCTCTGATAAAGCAATTTTTGCTTTTGGTGTTGGTTCTGGACAACTTTCTATATCAAATCTAGTATCTAGTTCAGGTGTAGTAGCTACAGATACCGCAGGGGTTGGTACTGCAAGAAGTGAAATACCTGGTCTTGGCATTGGTACATAATAAAAATAAAATAAAGGATATATATCATGGCATCAAAACTTAATACAGAATTTAATTATAGATACCAAGTAATGGGAAATACACCTTGGGAAAAAATAAAGATATTAAAAGGATTTTTAGAGGGAAGAGTTAGAGCAGCTGCACTTGAAGAATGTGGAGATTTAAAGTATCAAGCTAAAGTTTCAAAGTTAAACCATTTAAAAGAACATGATGGTTTAGAGTATGAGATATTAGAACTTAAAGCTGAGATTTTAGAAATGGAAAGTCATCAAGAATCGGCAATGGAAGCATATGAACTTAATAGAGAGGAAATTAAAACTCTAAAAAAACTATTAAAAGAACTTTATGTTATAGCAGAACCTACAAGAATTAAAGGTTATACAGATGAAGAAATGTTTGAAGCTAACTCTGCTAATGAATTTACTGTTACTATTGGTAGAGAGATACAAGCTGAAATGATTGCAAATGGTAGACCTTCTCCAGCTAAATTAAGAAATGCAATGAGTAACCCACACACATGGAGTGCTTTAAAAGAAGTAGGATTAATACCGAAGGATACACAATTACTTAATGGTAATGTTGACCCAATGGAAAAAGTAAAACTTATAGGAGTAGAAGATGAAGTTGTATAAAATATTAGCAAGTAATTGGGAAACATTTTTTGGAACAGTAGTGTCTCCTATATCAAGAGATGTGACAATAATAGCACAAACGCCAAGTAATGATGCTTTCTTATTGTTATCTAAAGATACTCAGGCTGGGTTAGAGTTATTGTCAACTTGTCCTAGTGGATTTAATTTTACTTATTGTCAAGAATGGGGAATTACAGTTAATGACGATGTTATTGATAGAGTAATTTTAGATTTAAGAAAAAAAGGTTATGGAGATTGGAATTTACAACTAGAAGAAATATACGATGATGGAATAGATAGTTGGAAAGCAAGATGTCTTCAAGTAAAAACAGATATTCCTAAGTAACATATATAAAATAATAACGGAGAAATAAAATGGCAGCAGCACAAAATACAATAGTAACTCATCATTCAGATGGAACAACAACTACAGAAGTTGTAGATTGGACAGCAGAAGAAACAGCCGCTCATGCAGCTGCAGATGCTATCGCTTGGAAAGGTGCAAGAATAGCAGCTTACGCTGCACTTAATCAATTTGAAATGCAATATGATGACCAAGAAGATAGTACAACAACATGGGTAGATGCTATCGCAGCAATTAAAGTAGCTCATCCAAAACCTTAATAATACGGAGTAATAAATGGCAGTTACAATCAGTGGTTCAACCGGAATAGACAAAGTTGTTGATGGCTCAATAGCTACAGTAGACTTAGCTGACAACGCAGTTGCAACTGCTAAGATAGCTAATGATGCTGTTACAACAGATAAATTAAACTTAATATCAACTTCAAGTGTGCCTTCATTAGAGGCAAGAAGTGATGGTACAACTGATGGCTATATACAATTAAATTGCTCAGCAAATTCTCATGGCATTAAACTTAAATCTCCACCCCATTCAGCAGGAGCATCTTATACATTAACATTTCCTAATAATGATGGTGATGCAAATCAATTTCTACAAACTAATGGCTCTGGAGTTATGTCTTGGGCAGCACCAAGTGGTGGTGGAGTTACATATTTAGGCACTATGAATACTACAAGCGGAACTGAACAACAAATTACTAGTTTAGATTTAACAGATGTAAATATATTATTATTT
>Ga0308010_1000791_pt1 | contig 19135 bp, 21 predicted proteins | sample Neamet129_FD_202368 | JGI IMG/M metagenome (GOLD analysis project Ga0308010, IMG submission 202368) | Marine microbial communities from water near the shore, Antarctic Ocean - #129 | ecosystem: Environmental > Aquatic > Marine > Unclassified | place: Southern Ocean | collected 2014-07-24 | reverse complement strand
ACAGCTTCAAATAAGATTATGGAAATAGTTGGTGGTAGAAGAGATTATAAGATAGATTGTTTAGCTTCAGATTTTAAGGATTGGGAGGTAAGCTGGTGAACATATTAGTTATAGGGGATAGTTGTACGGATGTTTTTATATATGGTGAAACTGTGAGATTAAGTCCAGAAGCACCTGTACCAGTACTTAATCCACTTACCGAGATAAGCAATGATGGTATGGCAAAAAATGTTGTTAATAATGTTGAGTCTCTACAATCAAATGTATATTCAATTACTAACAAAAATAGTATTAGAAAAATTCGTTATGTAGATGAGAAGTCAAATCAGCTAGTTTTACGAGTTGATGAACACGATTATTGTGACAGAATATTAAAAAAAGATTTAACTCGTATAAAAAATAATATGCTTACGGTGATGGGTAATACACTAGAGATGGATGCTATTATAGTTTCAGATTATTGTAAAGGTTTTTTAGAAGAAGATGATATTCAATATATTTGTGAAAACAATACGGATGTTTTTGTTGATACTAAAAAGAAACTTGGTGATTGGATATGGTCAACTACTTTTATAAAAATAAATTCGATAGAATATCAACAGAACAAAAGCTTTTTTAAAAATAATAGTGTTATGGATAAAACCATTGTTACTAAAGGTAATAGGGGTTGTTTATTTCAAGGTAAAATCTATCCAACAGAAGATGTACAGGTAAAGGATATATCAGGTGCTGGTGACACTTTTCTTGCTGGTTTGGTGGTAGAATATGTTAGGACAAAGGATATAATAAAAGCAATTAGTTTTGCACAAGAATGTACTAAAATTGTAGTCCAAAAACACGGTGTTTCGGTTGTAACAAAGGAAGAGATGAAAGATTATGAGTAAAAATATAGTAGTTATGCCTATGGTAATACCAAAAGATAAAAAGTTAGATAAATTTGGTGGTTGGGAATGGATGAATTATTCTAAAAAAGCTTGGCAATTTTGGTGTGATAAAAATGGATATGATTTAATAATATGGGATGAACCACAAGAAGAAGATACTGTAAAGTATAGAGTAACGGTACAAAGGTGGTTTGACATATTTGATTTTCTTGATAGAAAAGGTATTGATTATAATCAGGTTGCAATGATAGATGCTTGTTCTTTTCCAAAGTGGGATTGTCCAGACTTCTTTGAGTTAACAGATAATAAATTAGCAGTTGGTTTAGAAAATGATAATCTGAAATGGGTTTATGAAAGTGTAGATGGGTATAAGGATATTTTTGATGGCTATAAATTAGATATTAATAAATACTTTTGTACACAATTAGTTATTTTTAACAAATCACATAGAGAATTATTTGAGAAGTTTAAAACATTTTATAAAAATAATATAGATGAGTTTGTTGAATTACAAACTAAAAAAGTTATAAGAGGTACGTGTCAAACTCCGATGAATTATATTATGCAAATGAATAATGTAGAAATAAAATTCTTACCTAAACCATATAGATTATCTCATCTATACCGAAAAGAAATACTAGGTCATAATTGGCAATTAGATGAAGACCAAACACCATTTTTTGTCAAATATGGTTACGTTTGGTTTTTTAGTGGGTTTGATAAGACACAAAGAGATAAGTTGATGAAGCAAGTATGGGATTATATAAAGGGTAATTATGCTCAAAAAGATTATCAGACTTCACCCGTTCCTATCGAAAGTAAAGATACAAATAAAAATGCAACAACAAAAAAGTTTAAAGAAGATATAGTTAGTGTATTTAGTGACCCTCGTTATAAGGATATGACTCTTTTGGAACTAGGAAGTCATCAAGGTAATACAACACGAACCTATGCAGAATGCTTTAATAAAGTTATAGCAGTTGAAATGTCTGCCGAGAATATAGAGATAGCTAAAAGTAAATGTACAGATGTAGACAATGTTGAATTTATTAACGCTGATGTTTATATGAAAGGTTTTAAATTACCTAAGGCCGACATCGTACATATAGATGCTGGACATACATATGGAGCAGTTGCGTATGATTTTGATAGATGTATGAACGAGTTAGACAATCCAATCATTATTCTTGATGATTTTGGTAACCCAAAACAAGAAATAAATTCAGCGATACTTGATAAGGTAAAAGAATATAACTTAACCATAGACGAGTTTATTGGTGAAGATGATGGTTATATATGTCCGCATGGATTAGTTTTTAATGACAGAGAAGGTGTTGTTATAAACTTAAAATAAAATTAATTTAGAAAAGAAATCTTAATACTTATATAAAATAGGAGTTATAATATGAATGTATTAATTACAGGTGGAAGTGGTTTTATTGGTAGTAATATCGTAGACCGTTTAATTGAAGAGAATCATAAAGTTACAGTCTTAGATTTGTGGGAAAGCAATGAAGTTAAAGTTCATTCAGAGAACCCAAATTTTAGATTTGTAAAGGGTACGGTTTTAGAAGACGAATTACTTAATTCAATAGTTTTAGATGATAACATAGATAGAATTGTCCATTTAGCTGCTGTATTGGGTACGAGTGAAACAATTACAATGTATGATGTAGAACAAGTCGCTCTAACAAATGTAGTTGGAACAGTAAAGATGTTGAAGTTAGCTAAAAAACACAACATCAAACGAATCTGTATTCCAACCACACCAGACGTTACTTGGTTAAATCCATATAAGATTACAAAGGCTGCAGTAGAGAAGTTCGCAGAACTATTCTCAAAAAACTATGGTGTTGAAGCTGTATGTTTAAAGCTTGGTAACATCTATGGTGCAAGGGAAAGATGGTTAGATGGGCCAAAAGAAGCTCCATATAATTATCAGAAAGTTATTCCAACCATATTAATGGAAACTCTAAAAGGTAATTCATTTAACATCTATGGTAATGGAGAACAGCGTTCAGAGTATATCTATATTGATGATGTAGTAGAATCATTCTATCGTGCTTTAACAAGTGAAAAAGACTTAGGTGGATTAGTTATTCACGTTGGTGCTGATAGAAATAATTCTGTTAATGAAATCGTTGATGCAGTTGAAGAGGCTTGGGGTAGGAAAGTAGATAGAAACTATGTTGATATGCGACCAGGTGAACATCACGTTGAAATTACACTTAATCCTGAACTACTAAAAGAACATTTAGACTATGAGTTACAATGGGATTTAGTGGATGGTATTAAGGAAACTATAGAATATTACGAAACGGCTTATTCAGAGTTATACTAATGAAGAATGTAGTCTTTATGATGAATGTGGACTTGGGAAGAGAAGGAAGATTTTCAAGTTCACGTTCTAAACCATATAAATATTCGGTAGATAGTTGGAAACGTTGGTGTGATAAAAACGATTGTGAGTTATTTGTACTAACAGAGGAACTTATAAACCATGATGAGATGGGAATATGTTGGCAACGTTGGTATATATTTGATTTATTAGAATCCAATGGGATAGAATACGATCAGGTATTATCAGTAGATGCAGATACGATTGTACATCCAGATTGTCCTAACTTTTTTGAAATGACAGATAATAAATTTACTGTTGTAACCTTTGATGGTAGTTGGGATTGGGTTTTTAGAAGTATAGAATCATATTCAAAACACGTATTTGAAAATCATATGTTAAAAGATGTGTGGAATTATTTTGATAGCGGATTTTGGATAGTTAATAAATCACATAAACCTTTTGCTAAAAAGCTTACAGATTTTTATCACGCGAATTCAAAATTACTAATACAAATGCAAGAAAAGTTTCTTACTGGCACTGAACAAACACCTTTAAATATGTTGTTAGATATTGAAAACATAGAGATGACCCACTTACCTTATGAATTTAATATGAACGATATGGCTAGAAAAGAAGCACTTGATGAAGAGTTAACGTTTACAAAGGTAGGTTGGGTATATCAGTTTAATTGTATACCTAATAATAAAGAAAATGCATTAACTGAATATTGGATGAAAAAAGCTTATAATCACTTTTACGGAGAATATAAAGAATGAAAGTAGAACCTAAAAAAATACTAACATTAGCTGCACATACTGATGACGTTGAAATTGGATGTGCTGCAACCTTACATAAATTTAAAGAAGCTGATGTAAAGGTTATTGCCTTTTCTCTAGCTCCAGGTGAAAATGTAGAACGTGAATTTGCAAATTCAATGGATTTACTAAATACTGAGTGGAGTAGAAAGGGTATGTTAGAATATGACTTACATAAAATGCAAATTAGAGAACTTGGTTATAATAGACAGAAAATATTAGACATTCTTTATGAAGAATCTTATGGAACTACGTATGATTTAGTATTATGTCCATCTTCATTCGATACACACCAAGACCATAAAGTTATTCGTGATGAGTGTTTTAGAGCGTTTAAAAAAACCACCATATTTGGTTATGAAATGCCGTGGAATAATAGAACATTTGATTCAGATGTATTCGTAGAAGTTAGTGAAGCAAATCTAAAAAGTAAATTAAAACATTTTGATTGTTACAAAAGTCAAACGGATAGAAAATTCTTTAGTGAAGATTATATTTTTAGTATGGCTAAGTATAGAGGGTTTCAAACTGGTGTAGAATATGCAGAAGCATTTGAGTTGATAAGGATGGTAATTTGACAACTTTAAAAAATAAATATGTTATAGGGACACACGTGATGTTCTTTGAAATTGAAATGTTCAAGGACTTTGTAGATGGAATGGTAAACTTGTTAGAAACTGTTGAGAATAAAAAAAACGTAACAGTTGACTTATGTTTTAACCTATCACAAAAATTAGAAAAGATAGATACTGATAAGATAAGTAAAACAACACTAATATCAAAGTTTGAAGCTGGGGTTAAGAGAATATCTAACTTAGGTGTAAAGGTAGAGTCAAGAGTTCATAGTGGACATGATTTTTACTTTCACGCAGATTATAGAAGAGACTTAAACTATAACTATTGTAAGAAGGTAGACTATGTTATGTGGGGTGAAACAGATAGTTTCTTTCCTAAAGAAGCATTTGATGTAATAGAAACCTTATCAGAATATACCAAAAAACAAAAAATACATAGACACCTATTAAGTTTTGCAGATAGAAAGATGTGGGATTCATCTTGGGATCCTTTAGTTCATACAGATTATGAAAAGTTAGAATTTATTGACGATGAAGATAGCCATTTAAATCCAAATCAAGCTAAATCACAATTATCAATTGAAAAGATGAATGAGATAAATGCAAAAGCCAAAGAGTTTGACTTTACTTATATTAATAAACCAAAGATAAGTGGAGCTTGTTTAGTATTATCAGCTGATTTGATAAAGTTTGGTGTAAATATACCTTCGTGTTTAATTTATAATGACGATGAGGGTTTATCAATAATGTGTGAGAAGTTATTAGGAGAAAGCTTTATACAATTTATTTGTAAGAATGTATTACATATTCACGCAAGAAGACATCCACAAAAAAGATGTTATGTTGTAGATGAAGATAATCCTCACGCTTTTATAAATAAAAAAGTAGATAACTTTCAAAAGTTTTTACAATTATCCAAAAGAAATATTCAAACTCTAATTGGTGGTACAGATAAGTTTTATGAATATGATGATTTTGAAAAGGAGTTATAATGAAAAGAGCACTGATAACAGGTATTAACGGTATGGATGGTAGCTATATGGCTGATTTTCTGTTAGATAAAGGATATCTTGTTTATGGTATGGAAAGACGATCATCTTCTAAAAATAGAGTAAATACACTTCACTTAGAAACTAATCAAAATTTTACCTTTCTTAATGGTGATTTAACAGACCAAAATTCATTACTTAGGGTTATAAAAGAATCTAATCCAGATGAAGTTTATAACTTAGGTTCACAATCATTTGTTGGTGAAAGTTGGAATACTCCTGAACAAACAGGAGATGTTTCAGGTATGGGTGTGTTGAGAGTTTTAGAAGCTATTAGGGAGTATGAAAAACCAATAAAGTTTTATCAGGCTTCAACTTCAGAGATGTTTGGTAGGATGGTAGAGAATCCAGCTAAAGAAACTACACCCTTCTACCCACGTTCACCATATGGATGTGCAAAATTATATGGTCATTGGATTACGAAGAATTATAGAGAATCTTATGGTATGTTTAATGTTAGTGGTATCCTATTCAATCACGAATCGGAGAGAAGAGGGATAGAGTTTGTAACAAGAAAGATTACAGATGGTGTTGCTAAAATACATCTAGGTTTAAAAGACCATATAACTTTAGGTAACTTAGATGCAAAACGAGATTGGGGATATGCACCAGATTTTGTTGAAGCTATGTGGATGATGTTACAACAAGATGAACCAGATGATTATGTTATTGCTACAGGTAAAGATTATACAATTAGAGAGTTTTTAAATTATGCATTTCAACATATTGGAATTACAGATTGGTCTAAATACATTAAATATGATGAAAGATATATGAGACCTGCTGAAGTTGCTGTATTATGTGGTGATTGTACTAAAGCTAAAGATAAGTTGGGGTGGAAACCAAAAACATCATTTACTGAAATGGTATCTAAGATGGTTACAAATGACATAAGGATTTTAAGTCAATGAAACCAGCTAATTCTAAAAAAAGAGTATTAATCATAGGTGGTTCAGGCACTATTGGTAAATCTTTTATAAGACTTTATTATGATGAAAATATAAGTTTTTATAATTTCAGTAGAAATGAAAACTCACAAGCTGAATTACATAAGGAGTTTCCAAAGATACCGTATCAGATTTTAGGTAATGTTGAAGATAAGGTTTCTGTTTATAATGCTTTTGAAAAAATAAATCCAGATATTGTAATACATGCTGCAGCTGTAAAACACATAGATTTAGCAGAAAGACAACCAATTCATACTTGTAGAGTTAATTTAGTTGGTAGTCTTAATATTATAGATGCTGCAATTAGAAGTAATACTCCAAATGTTATTGCAATTAGTACTGATAAAGCCTGTTCTTCTGCTAGTGTCTATGGGGATACAAAAGCTTTAATGGAAAAATGTTTCTTAGATGCAAATACTGATAATAATAGATTTTCAGTTTGTAGGTTTGCTAATGTTGCACATAGTAATGGTTCAGTTTTACCATTTTGGTTAAAGTTAAAATCAGATGGGAAACCACTTAAACTTACAGATCCTAATATGAATAGATTGATGTTTACTCAAAATGATGCAGCAAGATTAATAAGTAGAACAATAAAGTATACAGAAGCTAATGGTGGTGGTTTTATAGCTTCGTATAAAATGAAATGTGTGAATATGTTAGATTTAGCCGAAACAATTTCTGATGATATAGAAATTATGGGTAAAAGACCAGGAGAGAAAACTAACGAAGATTTGATAGCAGAACATGAATTACCTTACACATATGTTAGGGGAAATGATATTCATATTCGGTCTGAAATAAATGACGGTGTTAATAGATTAGAAGTACCCTATAATTCAAAAAGTGCAGAAAAAATGTCATCTTATGAGATGGATGAGATGATTAAATGGACTTAAAAAGCTATAAAGTTGCTTGGTTTACCGAGGGTGGTTGGCAAGGTAAAGTTTCATTAGATAATCCAAATATGAGAAATGATGTTTCTACTAAGTATATCTTAGGAGCTGAACACTTTCCTATATTTCAGATACCACAAGTTTTACAACGCTTCGGTGAAAATCATTTTGATTTTGCAATAGTAACATTACCAAAGACTAACGTAGATAAATTATTACAATTTGATATGATTGGAGACTTAAAGAAACTAAGTAAAAAAGTTATATCAATGCAAGAAGGCCCTCATTGGTATTTTCAAGATTATAAGATGGAAGAACAGATTTGGTGGTACAATACACTTACTGAATTTGATATGTTATTTGCTCATAATAATAAAGATATAAAGTATTATAAAGGATTGACAAATAAACCAGTAAACAAGATGCCAACTTTAATGTTAACTGAACGATTAGGTATTAAACCAAGAAGTAAACCAGGTGATAACGTTATCATTGGTGGCAATATGGTTAGGTGGTATGGTGGGTTCGATTCATATATGGTTGCACAAGAATTTGAAGAATCGATATACGCTCCATCGATGGGTAGGAAGATTGACAGAGAGGATGAGATGGATATAAATCACTTTCCATATATGAGTTGGGTTGAGTGGATAAATACTTTAAGTCAGTTTAAATATGGAGTTCATTTAATGCCAACACACGCTGCTGGTACATTTACACTAAATTGTGCATTTCACGGAATACCTTGTATTGGTTATAAGGGGTTAGATACACAAGAAGAACTTCATCCAGATTTAACAGTAGAAGATAGTGATTTAGAAAAAGCTAAGTATTTAGCAAGAGAGTTAAAGAATGGTCAAGGCTTTTATGATGAAATGAGTAAGAATTGTAGAGAAAACTATAAAAAATCGTTATATAATGAAACCAACTTTGTACCATATATAACAGATATATTTAAGGAGCTATTATGATAGATTGGTTATATAAAAAAGAACCACTAGAAATTAATGATAATGTGAGGGATACACTCTCAGCTGAATTACCAATTGAATATAAGACAGATAAATATTTAAATGCAGTCTGTATTATAGTTCATAGATTATCAAATATGCCTTGGTATACTCAAGAACAATTGATAAAAGAAACTGATTTAAATAAAGTAGAACTTATACAGATAAATAAAATTATACGAGATTCAGAATACTTACAAGATTTAATTACACAAAAGGGGTTAGGTAGAAAATATTGGAATACAATGTCTCCATTTTCAAATTCTACTAAAACTGTTATAAATCACCAATATCAATTTCCAATTAGAATTGCAATGTTTCCTGGTATATCTTGCATGTTCTATTGTGGGTTTTGTGGTAGAAATCAAAAGGCTAGATATCCTGGTAGTTTATTAAAAGCTGGAAATAAAAGATTTAAAGATATATTAAATAGTTTACCCAAGACTTCAGCAATATCCATATCAGGTGGGTTAGAGCCATTAACTAATCCTCAATTAGATAAAATGATAAGTCACGCTAAATCATTAAATATCAGAGTTCCATTAATTACAAATGGTTATTCATTGACACCAAATTATCTAAAAAAACATATTGGATTATGGGATTTAGATTCACTACGAATATCACTATACGGTATTGATGAAGAGTCATATGATTTTATAACAAGAAAGCCTGGTTCATATGAATTAGTTAAAGCAAATACTATAAACTTTTTAAAACAAAGAAATGAGATAAATCCTAATTTGAAGTTTGGATTTAATTACATAATAATACCTGAAACAATGGAACATATGTTACCTTTGGTTGATTTAATTGAGGATATAAATTCAAAAGTAGATAATGGGCCTGGTATTGATTTTTTAACACTAAGAGAAGATTTTGGAAGTGTCACAGAAGGTTCAGTTGCTGATGATGAGAATAGGATTTACAGATTAGAGAACTTCATATCAACAGATGATAGAAAAGTTTTAGTTGATACTTTTCAAAAGTTTAAAGTAAAACAACAGGAAAAATGTCCTGAGTTACACGTAGATTATGGATATGCATTAGTTTCTATCGCTGATGGTATTGTAGGTAAGTCTTTAATGAAAGTTAGTGGAACTGAAATGAGAAAATCAGGATTCCCACAATTATCAGTAGCAGTTGATTTAAATGGTGATATATTTTTATATAGAGAAGCTGGTTTTCTTGATAGGCCTGGTAATGATAAGTTTATTTTGGGTAGAATTAGTGAGGATAAATCATTTGAGGATGTTATCAAAGAGTTCGTTGAGAGTAATTATTCAGTTGATACTGTGCAATATGATAATAGATTTATGGATTCATTTGACCATATACTTACTACATTAGTCAATCAATCAGAGAAAGATTTAGAATTTGGTGTTCCATTCGAATTAGGTCCTGTAAAGGATAGATGTAATGAAAAGAATATTAAACTTGGAAATAATTGGTATAAAAAGTAATGACTAAGGTTGCAATAATAGGAAATGGTATATTTGGTGGTAAGATTGAAAATTGTATTAAAAATACTGTTCAATTTGTAGAACCAAACATTGCAGATTGGATAATAGTTGCTACACCAAATGACTTACATTATGAACACGTAGAATATTGGTTGAGTCAGAAGAAGAATGTATTTTGTGAGAAACCATTAACACTAACGGAAAAAACATCTAAGGAGTTATTTCTTCTTGCTGATTTTATGGGAGTGAAGCTTTATGTGGATGACGTATTTAGTTGGCACGACAACATAAACATTGATACAGATGGGGTGGTTAATTTTAAGTTTCATAAGTATGGTTCTTTTAATGCAAATATTATTGATAATTTAGCATATCACCATTTTTATCTATGGGTTAACTCTGATGATATTGAAATAGAGAAGATTAGTTATACTCCAAGTTCAAGTTATAATACTCGTCTTAACTTTCAAGTTGATTTAAAGGGTGGTCGTAGTGGCAAATTTGATTACGATATTTTACAGTCTGATGGGTATGTTCACAAAATAGATGATGGTTGGAATGTAGTGGATGTAAATCCAAATAATAATCCATTAAAAGATATGTTATTAAAGTGTTTTGCTCCCTTTAATTATGGCTCAGTTAATTTTGAAAAGAATAGAAAAAAAACATTAAATGCGGTAAAACTATGTGAAGCGGTAAAAAAAGAAGTGTATCCAAAAGTATTGGTAGTGGGTGGTGGAATATTTGGAACAACATCAGCAACGATGTTATCAAATGCAGGATACAATGTAACTTTACATGAAGAGTTAGATAGTATAATGAAATGTGCTTCAAATATAAATCAGTATAGATTACACAAAGGCTATCACTACCCACGAAGTAAAGAAACTGTTAACGAGTGCTTAGATGGTATAAAACAGTTTAAAAGAAAGTATGGAGATAGTGTAGTTAATGGTGATATAAATCATTTCTATGCTATATCATCTCGTGATTCATTGGTATCAAGTGAGGATTATATAAAGTTTTTAGATGATATGGGATTAGAGTATAACTTACACGAACCGATTAATGGAACTGATTTAACTATAGAAGTAGATGAAGAGTTATTTGATAGCGATAAACTAACGATACAGTCATCTTATAAAATGAAGGGTGTCGGAGTCAACGTAGTTCTTAATAAACATACCACAAAAGAAGATTTTGATGACTATGACTATGTTGTGATTGCTACATACTCAAAGTTAAATGAGTTGTTGGATAATAAGAAACAATATCAGTATGAAGTTGTTGAGAAACCTGTAGTAAGGTTACCAGATTCGTATAAGAATAAAAGTGTAGTTGTAATGGATGGGCCTTTTATGTGTCTTGACCCATATAAATCTGACTTACACGTTTTAGGTCATGTTAAACACGCGATACATTCTACTAATGTAGGAGATTATCCAATGGTGTTAAATAAAGATATTGTTGGGTATCTAAACAATGGTGTTATTTCTAATCCAAAGATTACCAAGATACAAAGGTTTATAGAAGCGGGTATGGAGTTTTTTGAAGATTTTGATAAGTTAGAGCACGTAGGTTCTATGTTTACAGTTAGAACTGTATTATCACATAGAGATTACGATGATGCAAGACCAACCCTTGTTACAAAAGAAAGTGATAAAGTGTATACTATATTTTCAGGTAAGATAGGAACTTGTGTTAAAGCAGCTAATCAGTTAGTAAAAATGATAGGAAAGTCTGTATGATAATAGGAATAATAGGACAAGGTTATGTGGGAACTGCAATTAAGGTTGGATTCGAACCACATTACGAGATAGCTACATACGACAAGTATGATGAAGAAAAGAGTACTGCTAACTTATGGACTTTAACTTTAAGGTCTAATGTTATATTTGTATGTGTTCCAACACCAATGAATACGGATGGAACTTGCCATACCGATATAGTTGAGAGTGTTGTTAAAGAGATAGATGATTGTAATCACAAGCATAAACCAATTGTTGTAATCAAATCAACAGTTCCACCAGGAACTACAGATAGACTACACAAGAAATATAAAAACATTGATGTTATATTCAATCCAGAGTTTCTTAGTGAAGCTACTTTTATTGAAGATTTTAAGAATCAGAATAGGATTATATTAGGTGGTGTTCGTAGGGGTACAAATTTGTTAAGACAGGTTTATAGTAAAGTATTTCCAAAGACAACAATAGTAAAAACAGGTGCTAAACACGCAGAAATGGTAAAGTATTTTACTAATTGTTTTTTAGCGACTAAGGTATCATTTGCTAATGAGATGAAGATGTTATGTGATACGATAGATATTGATTATGATAAGGTTGTAGAGTATGCAACGTATGATGAAAGACTTGGTAAATCACATTGGGCTGTTCCAGGTCCTGATGGTAGTTTAGGATTTGGTGGACATTGTTTACCAAAGGATGTATCAGCATTGGTAAATGAATATGGTGATATGGAACTACTACAAGCTGTATTACAAGTCAATGATAAAGTAAGAAAAAACAGAGATTGGGAAAAGATGAAAGGTAGGGCTGTAATATGAGTAAAATATTAATAATAGGTGGTAATGGTTATATTGGAACTAAATTACATCAGTATTTAAGTATTGATGAAGAGAATAACACTACAGATAAAGAAATTGATATAATAGATGCCTGTTGGTTTGCTGGATTAAATAAACCAATAGAGGGTACTATAATTGAAGATTATAGAAATATGACTACAGAGTTTTATTCTCAATATAATAGCATTATCTTACTTGCAGGACATTCAAGTGTTAAAATGTCAGAGGCTGGATTGAGTAGTTGTTTTAGAAACAATGTTACTAACTTTATTGAACTATTAGAAAAATTAAATGATAAACAAAAGCTTATTTATGCAAGTAGTTCAAGTGTTTATGGTTCAGTAGGTGGTAGAACAGTTAATGAAAAGTATTATGGGTTTGAACCATATAATCAATATGATATTTCAAAACATACTGCGGACTTATACGCAGTAAAATCAGATATAGAGTATTATGGTCTCAGATTCGGTACAGCTAATGGGGCTTCTCCCGTGCTAAGAACTGATGTAATGATAAATGCAATGGTTAATAGTGCATTAGCTAATGGAGAAATTAAGTTATTCATTAAAGATACAATGAGACCAATATTAGGATTGAATGATTTATGTGGAGCTGTTGAAGCAATTATAGATAATGATACGGATAAAAGAGGGTTATATAATTTAGCTTCATTTAATAAAACAGCTGAACAAATAGCTTATGAGGTTAGTAATGTAATTAATGTACCTGTGGTAGAGTATGAAGCAGACCCAACTAATATAACAAATACAAAGATTCAAACTAAAACATATAATTTTTCAATATCAACACTTAAATTTAGAAAAGCATTTAAATTTAAGTTTAAGGAAACGGTAGAGACTATAACTCAGGGTTTAATTGATAATTGGGATAGTATGACAAAAACTGACAGGAGTGAACCATATGAGTACAAGTAACTACACAAGGAAAACAAATTGTGTATGCTGTAATAAGGGTGATTTATCAGTAGTTTTAGATTTAAACAATCAACCATTAGCTAATTCATATCATATAGAGGGTGAACAATTAGAAGAATACCCGTTAGGGTTAAATTTATGTAATGATTGTTACCATCTACAACTTACACACATAGTTAATCCAGATTTATTATTTAAAGATTATTTGTATGTTAGTGGAACTTCTCAAACATTAAAAGATAACTTTGAATGGTTCTCTAATTTTGCTATAGAAAATTCAGATATTAAAGTTAATAATGTTTTAGATATAGCTTGTAATGATGGCTCACAGTTAGATTGTTTTAAATTAAAGGGAATCGAAACTTATGGTATAGACCCAGCAGAAAATCTATACGAACTTAGTTCTAAAAACCATAATATTATTTGTGATTATTTTAGTGCGGATAAGTTTATTGATACAGATTTTTCATATCAATATGATGCTAAGATTTTTGATATTATAATTGCACAGAATGTCTTTGCACATAATGAAAATGCAAAAGAATTTTTAGATAATTGTACAACGTTAATGGATGATGATTCAAAGCTATATATTCAAACATCACAATCTGATATGGTTAAAAATAATCAGTTTGATACAATATATCACGAACATATATCATTCTTTAACATAAACTCTTTTAATGAATTGGTTAAAAGAACTAATTTACATTTAGTGGATGTTATAAAAACTCCTGTACACGGAATCAGTTATCTATTTGTATTAAGTAAAACTAAAGCCAATGAGAATAGAGTTCAAAATTTAATTGATGTTGAAAGAGAACTTGGATTACTTTCTACAAAAACATATGATAAATACAGAAATACTGTATTGGAGATTGTAGATGCATTTAAACTACTGATAGATGAATCACGAAAAGCTGGATGTCATATAGTTGGTTATGGGGCTGCTGCAAAAGGTATGACACTTCTTAATTTTGCAGAAGTAGATTTAGATGTTATAATTGACGATAACCCATTAAAACAAGGTTTACTAACACCTGGTAGAGATACAAAGATTAGTTCGGTAGATATCCTATCTCAATATAAAGAGACAGATAAAATACTTTTTGTACCGTTGGCTTGGAACTTTTATAAAGAGATACGAGAGAGAATTAAAAAAGTTAGGGATAATAAAAACGATAGGTTTTTGAAATATTTTCCAATAGTTATAGTAGAGGAATAAATGAAATACATTACAAACATAGACACGTTATCAGCTTTATTAGATAGAATGATATCTGAAAATATAAAGTTATACTTTTTTAAAAAAGATGGGGTTGTAGATAATATAAAACATCAAGAGGAAGTTATTTCTGATATTAGAAAGCGGTTAGTATTATTGTTTACAGATACATTTGAATCAAATTCATACGAGTACGTATCAGAATTGAGAACATATAAGCCAGATGATATTGTAGAAACTCTTGAAGAGTTAATTAATAATGATATCACTACAGGAGAGGGTGATAGAGCTAATTTAAAAGAAGCTACATCAGATACTCCGTCGCTTAAACATTTTACTAGAAACCATAAGTTAATAAGAAAAGCTAATGAGAATAGAGCTGTTAGTAAGAATAAATTAGATAAACAATTTGAGGGTTACATTGAAGAGAACAATAAGAGCTAATCCCGAATTTGCATCTGAGTTAGTTTGCATTATACCTTATGTGTACTGGTTACATACACAAGGTAAGTTAGAAAAAGTAGTTACATCTAAGGATATGAAACCATTTTACTATTTTTGTGATAAGGTTGAAGAGTATTTTGATATGAGAACTTTAGATAATCGTAATTCTGGTTTAGAAGATACACCAAATGAGTGGGTACATCACAATGCAGAATCGGTTACGGGTAAAGACTACTCCGAACTAACAGAGCAACAACAAAATGATGTAAATGGTGTCTTAGATTATTCAGAATGGATACCACCACCATATACAGAAAAATATAAAACAGATGAGTTTAAGTTTGAAAAACCTGTTATCGTTGTTAATAATAATTATAATATTGAGTATGGCAAACCAATAACAGAATCATTACGTTTTTTTGATATAAAGACATTATATGACATCTTTAGTTATTTAACAGAAAATGGTTATACGGTAGTTTATAAGAGGCCAGATAATACAGAGTTCACCTTAGACCAAAATGAAATGTCAACTTTAGATAGTAAACTTACATTAACCGCTGATGTAGCGGGTGTTGGTATTATAAGTGATTATGATTTATGCGAATACTTTGATGGTAATGTGATTAATATGAATAAAATGAAAAAAGATTATCCACAGTATGATTACAATGAATTTCAATTAAAGTTATTTTCATCTGCAGAGGGGTTTGTAACAACTAATGGTGGTGGTGGAATACTATGTTCATATTTTAAAAAACCAGTTGTAATGTACATACCTCACGGTAAAGAATTAAGAGCTAACTATGTAACGAATAAAGATTCATATTTGAATAAGTTATCAGAGAATAATATTCATCCCATACTTGATGAAGGAAATCTAAATAACTATTCTAAAGTAATTGAAAAAATTAAAACCGTATTTAAGGATAAAAAATGAAACCAATAAGTTTTATACAACCCAGTAGAAATAATTTAAAATATCTAAAATGGTCTTATAATAGTATAAGAAAGAATTTAGGGTATATACACGAGATATGCTGGGCAGATGACTTTTCAGATGATGGAACGTGGGAATGGATGCAAGAAATAGCAGATAAAGATATCAATGTCAAGATACATAGAAACGAAGGCCCTAATAGATTAGGTCACACAATACTTTATGATACTTTAGTTAATGAATATGCTACGAGTGATATTGTAATGATATATCACGCTGATATGTATGCTTGTCCTAAATTAGATGAAATGGTATTGAAACATTTAGAACCAGGTAAAGTAGTGAGTGCTACAAGAATAGAACCACCATTACATCCTGAAGGGCCGGAAAAAGTGTTAAAGGATTTTGGTATAGAGCCTGAAGAGTTTAAAGAACAAGAGTTACTAAAAGAAGTTACCACACTTCAATTAATGCATGGAACAGATTATAATTTTGCTAAAACAACAAAAGGTATATTTGCTCCGTGGGCTATGTATAAGAAGGATTTTCAATCAATAAATGGACACGACCCATTATATGCACCACAATCTAAAGAAGACTCAGATATCTTCAATAGATTTGTATTAGCAGGATATGAATTGATTCAAACTTGGGAAGGTTTCGTATATCATATGACTTGTAGAGGTTCAAGGTTCAAAGATGGAGCTCTTAGAAATCCCGCTGGACAAGTGTTTATGAAGGGCCGAGAGAGTAGTGAGTGGTTAGAACAAAACCTCAGGAGCACACGAAATTTCATTCGTAAATGGGGTCATATGGTAAAACACGATGAAATGATGTATCCAATTATACCACCTAAGTATGATGTTGGATTTGTTGTACATAACTGTGACATAAATTTGTTAAAAGAATTAGAGCCGTGGTGTTCAGACATATATGGTGATTGGGTGGGTCATAAAGGATATGGAGTAAATGGTTATATAAAAGAAGAACAACCTAATACTCAATTTGATTTAAGTAAAAAAATTCATTCAGAACACATAGAACCTAAAAATGATGTAGTTGTAGAGTTTGATTGTAACAAATTAAATTCAAATAACTTTCAGGTATTAGTGGAACTATCGTCAATACTTAAAGAAAGCGGTGAAGTTGGTGAAATGGAATTAGAAGTATTTAAACTTAAAATACAGTCGTTAAAAACTTACGAGAAAGAGCTGATTTTAAGAAAATGACATACTACTTATTATTGAGTGGTGATTCTGAGAAGGATACACTATATGAAACAAATGTTTTAGGTGAAGAGAGTTTTAAAACGTTCTATCCATCAGTTGGTTTTATGATACTAAGCAGAATAATAAACCAACAGCCAGAGTTATTAGAATCACTAAAGATACTGGATGAACAGAAAAAACCATACACAATCACTAAATTCTTAGATAAATTAGCTAAGTGGAAAATTAAAGAAAGCACTTGACTTGTATATGTATTTAGTAGTATATTTAGACATAAGGAGAACGGAAAATGCCTACGGTTAATAACTGGAAAGAATGGGAAGAGTTGGAAATCGACTCTCAAGATGAAATTGTTCGTGAAAAAATAAATCATAAATCTAAAGCTCAAAATAAAAAAGATTGGGAAAAGGTGAATGAAAGGATACAAAGTGACAATGGGGTTAAATACATTAAAAGCAAAAATAAATAGACTCACAAAGGTAGTAGTTACCTCGTTAGTTGGTTTAATACTGATATCGTGTGAGGATAGTAAAACCTACCATGAGTTAATATTTGATACAAGGTTAACAGAAGACGGTAGAGGATATCACCGCCTAACATTAGATAAAAATAACTGGCAAACACTACATAAGATTACAGGCTCAATACGAGATGAGGGATTTGGTGTAGAAAACTTTTGGGTTGAGTGGGAAAGTAATTTATATTGGTATATCGGTGATACATTAGGATATGTTGTACGTAGAGGATTAAATATGAACTTACAATATGTAAATTATGATACTACATATTTAACACAATTTAGTGGCATGGAAGTACCTACATCAAATATTATTAGTTATAGTAACAGTAATGGTGAGTTAAACAATATGATAGCCCCTGTACAGAGTATGGTAGGAGATACAATGAAGTTAACAGCTCGTTGGTATGATGGTAAGAAAGATTTTTATATTATTTTAGACTAAAGGCGGTTATATGTCATTGATGAAAATTAATGAACTTCAAAATTTATCAAAGTTGTTTGTATATCCTGTTTATTGGATTAATTTAGAAAAAAATACGAATAGACAAACTCATATGATAAAAGAATTAAACAAATTAAATGTCAAACATTTAAGAATTAGTGCCATCGATGGTAAAAAATTAACTAATATTAATATATCGTACAAAACAGTAGAAAATAATACTTTAGGAGAAATTGGTTGTGCATTATCCCATCTAAAAGCTATTGAAACGTCTTTCAATAACAATGATTCTATTTCTATAATAATGGAAGATGATGTTAGTTTTAAATTATATAAATACTGGGACAAAACACTTAGTGATATAGTTAATAATGCACCTAAAGATTGGGATATAATTCAATTAAATACATCAAATGCTGATGAATTATGGAAAATGCATATTAACGAAAACATTGAAGAATATTTAGAATGGAATGAAGATTATTATTCTTGTTTAGCATATATTATAAACAAAAATGGTATGAAAAAAGTATTATCAAAATATGATAGAAAAAATATTGATAGTAATATTTTTGTCTCTGATAAAATTATATACAAAGAGTGTAATACATATACTCTTAGTAAACCTTTATTTTTATTTGAATTGAAATTTGAATCTACTTTACAAGAAGATAGAATAAAATTAAAAAAATTCAAGGAAGAAAATTGGGAAATTAAAACTAATGAAATTGTTAGTAAACATATGTATAATATACCGCCGGAAACACCTATTGGTGAGTATAAATGGTGGGAAGAAGAAAACACTAAATTAGATGATTTTTAGGAAAATAGTA
>Ga0308010_1000784_pt1 | contig 19226 bp, 13 predicted proteins | sample Neamet129_FD_202368 | JGI IMG/M metagenome (GOLD analysis project Ga0308010, IMG submission 202368) | Marine microbial communities from water near the shore, Antarctic Ocean - #129 | ecosystem: Environmental > Aquatic > Marine > Unclassified | place: Southern Ocean | collected 2014-07-24 | reverse complement strand
CCTTTACTATTACCATTAATGCCGTAGATGATGCTCCGACTATAGCCAATGCCATTGTAGATCCTGAAGTAGCGGAAGATGCATCAAATGCGACGATTACTCTTACAAATACTTTTACTGATGTGGATAATGATAATGGCAATATCACCAAAACTATTTTAAGCAATAACAATACAGATCTCGTTTCTGCCAGTATCTCTGGAAATACAGTAACTTTAGATTACCAGGAGAATCAGTGTGGTACCGCAACGATTACAATCCGAGCTACATCCAATGGAAAAACAGTAGATGAAGAATTTACGGTCACCGTTAATTGCGTCGATGACGCCCCCACCGTGGCTAATGCTATAGCAGACTTCACAGTGTTGGAAGACGCCTCAAACACTACTATTGACTATAGTAATGTCTTTACGGATGGGGATAATGATGATGGTGATATCACAAAAGCTGTCCAAAGCAATAACAATACAGATCTCGTTTCTGCCAGTATCTCTGGCAATACAGTAACTTTAGATTATGTGGCCAATCAGTACGGCACTGCAACGATCACAATTCGCGCAACATCCAATGGTGAAACCGTTGACGATGCATTTGTTGTTACGGTCACAGGTGTGAACGATGAACCTTCGTTCACCAAAGGTAGTAATGTAACCGTGAATGAAGATGCGGGTGCACAAACAGCAAGTGGATGGGCAAGTAGCATAAGCAAAGGAACGAATGACCCCTCAAGTCAGTCTTTAACTTTCACCACATCTAATAATAATAATAGTTTATTTAGCTCACAGCCTGCAATTAATGCAAGTGGCGTACTAGCCTATACTTCCGCCGCAAATGCGATAGGTAGCGCAACGGTCTCAATCGTCTTAACAGATGATGGCGGTACAGCTAATAGTGGTGACGATACGTATAGCACTCAAACATTTACGATTACTGTGAATAATGTAAATGATGCTCCAACGGATCTAGCTTCTTCAAATACAACTGCAGGTGGTGGTGATGCTGCTAACACGTTTATTGGTAATCTTACCGCGACAGATTTGGATGACGAAACTCATACCTTTACAATAAGTAGCGGCAAGAATGGCGCAAAATTCAAGATTGTAGATGGAACAAAATTATATACAAATGCTGAAATGGTATATGACGACCAGCCTTATACGCTAGATATTGTAGCTACAGATGATGATGGAGCTACATATGAAAAAGAGATAACAATTAATGTAACTGATAATAATTCATTACCAGTTGTTACAAGTAATCAAACGTTTACGATTGCGGAAAATGCTAATAATGGAACAACGGTTTCTGGAAATAGTGGCGCAATTACAGCGACAGATGCCGATGGCGATGGCTTAAGCAATTGGACCCTTGTATCAGGAAATGACGCCGGAAAATTTGCATTAAATGCGTCTAGTGGAGTAATCACGGTAGCTGGAGCCTTAGATTATGAAACAATAACTAGCTATACAATTACTGTAAAAGTAAGTGATGGCTCAGTTTTTTCGGCTACTAAGACAATCACTATAAACGTAACGGATATTAATGATATTGCACCAGTTGTGGTGGATTCTTCCTTCTCAATAAATGAAAATGTAGCATCGGGAACGTCTGTAGGAACTCCAAGATCAACAGATGGCGATGGAAGCTCAACAACATATAGTAGTTGGACTATTGCTAGTGGAAATGCAGCGGGTAAGTTTGCTATAAATTCATCTACAGGAGCAATTACAACCATAGCCTCTGTTAACCACGAAGAAACATCTAGCTATACATTGGGTGTTACCGTTAGCGACGGGACTAATACATCTTCTGCTGGAACAATTAATATAGCGATCAATGATTTAAATGAAAAGCCAGTGGCAACAGCACAAAGCATAACTGTTAGTGAAGATGCTTCGGATGTAGTTATAACGCTAGCATCCTCAGATCCAGATGGCGATGTAATTTCAACCTATACGATCACATCTATCTCAACAGATGGCACATTAAAGCAAAGTGATGATTCTGGTATAAGTAGTAATAATACAAATGTGACCTCTTCTGCTAAGCAGGTAAAATTCACACCAGATGAAAATTTTCACGGCACCGTTACTTACAACTTTACGGTGACAGACCCGAGCTCTTTAGCCAGTGAAATTGTTTCGGTTACAATCACTATACCAAATACAGATGACGCTCCTACTGTAGCGAATGCACCTAGTGATGTCACTGTTAATGAAGATGCTGATAATACGGTAATAGACCTAAGTAATGTTATTAATGACGTTGATAATGATAATACAAATATTTCATTTTCATTAGTTTCTAAGGGAGATGAATCTATTGTCTCCTCTTCCCTTTCTGGGAAAACATTAACTTTAAATTTCCAGGATAATAAAAATACTGGAGATGGAAATATGAACATTATTTATCGGGCAAGCTCAAATAATTTGACGGTGGATGATACCATAGTTGTTACTGTTAATCCGGTAGATGATGGTCCAACGGTAGCAAATGTGATTAATGATATAACTGTAAGCGAAGATGCATCCAACAGCACAATTGGTCTCAGTTTAGTCTTCACAGATATAGATAATAACGATTCAGATATAACACCAAGTGTTTTAAACAATAATAATACTTCGCTAATTACAACCAGTATATCAGGAAAAACACTTACACTAGATTTTCAAAATAATGAAAATGGAACGGCCGAATTAGTTATAAGGGGGACATCAAATGGAAAAACAGTTAATGACACATTCGATATAGTTGTTAATGCTGTTGACGATGCTCCTACTGTAGCAAATGCACCGAGTGATGTTACGGTTAATGAAGATGCTGATAATACGGTAATAGACCTAAGTAATATTATTAATGATATTGATAATGAAAATACTTCGATTCAACTATCGCTAGTGGACAAAGGAAATGAGTCAATTGTTGCAGTGAATCTTTCAGATAATATTTTAACATTAGATTTTCAAGAAAATCAAAATACGGATGGGGATAGCATTCTTATTATTTATCGTGGAACCTCAAATAATTTAACGGCAGACGACACCATAGTTGTTAAGGTTATTCCGGTGGATGATTTACCAATCGTTGCCAATGCAATTAGCGATTTGACGGTAAGTGAAGATGCCGAGACTTCTTTGATTAACCTTCTTTCTGTATTCACAGATATTGATAATGAGGATACAAAGATTACCAAAGCTATGATTTTAAACAGCAACTCTGATTTGGTTGCTCATACATTAGTTGGAAATAATTTAAATCTTATTTTTGACTCGGACTCTTCAGGTGCAGCTACAATTGTAATTGAGGGGACATCAAATGGAAAGACTGTTAATGACACTTTGATGGTAACTGTGAATCCAGTTGATGATGCCCCAACTGTGGCGAACGCTATAGATGATATAAGCGTGGATGAAGATGCAGATAGTAGTATTATTTCAATCGCTGATCTTTTTACAGATATTGATAATGCAGATGACTCAATAACAGTAAGAATTCAATCGAATGATAATAGTTCTCTCGTTTCAATAAATGTAGAAGGTGACAGTATAACCTTTGACTTAATTGATAATCAATTTGGTGTAGTCAATCTTATTATAGAGGGTACATCGAACGGTAAAACTGTGTTGGACACGCTTACCATCACCATAAATCCAGTCAATGATTCACCGATTGTCGTAAGCGAGCAATTTCAAATAAAAGAAGATTCGACGCAAGTATTCTTATTAGAAGGTTCCGATGTCGAGGGCGATACCATTATTTTTACGGTATTATCACTACCAATAAATGGCATATTAACGCAGAGCGATGGCACTCTAATTGTCAATTTTCCATCAGGTATAACTGGTAATGGAAATAGTCTTATTTATAAACCAAATGTGGATTTCTTTGGTAATGATTCAATTCTTTTCAAGGCCTCTGATCCATTTATATCCAGTAATGATGGTAAAGTTCGGTTTATCATAGACAAAGTAAATGATCCACCCATTGTAAGTAATGACACAATTACTATTGATGAAGATGAGACTAAAACCATAGTGGTAACTGGTACTGATCAGGAGAATGACCCAATGACCTTTGCCGCCACCTATCTGCCCAGTGCCGGATTATTATATCAGACAAACGATGGCACAACAAAAACTGAATTTATAAAGACTGGTGATAATATTTTCAATGTTAACCAAAATATTATTTATACTCCTAATGAAAACGAATATGGTTCGGTTAATTTTGGCTACAGTGCAAATGATGGTGAGTTCACTGACAGTGCTGTTTTCACCATTAATATCAATAGTCTACCCGATCCGCCCAAGGCTGAAAACGTTAATATTGTTGTGGGGGCTGGGCTGATTTATGATCTGGATATATGGCCATTCATATCTGATCCTGATGGTGACTTACTGGCAACCACACTGAAAATCAATTCAAATAGTGGCCCGGGAGTGGTGCGCGAAAAAATTGATTCAACTTATATTGTTGTACTAAACTACAGTTCCGTTCCTGAATATGTCGGACTTGATTCTATAGAATATGAGATCAGCGACACTACGTCACTGAGTAATACAGGGATAATATATGTAACGGTCAAAAAGGGCCGTAAGCCTATAGCATTAAACGATACCATCAGGTTTGTAGAAGATTATGGGGACACACTAGTAAATGTGCTCAACAATGATATTGATGCGGATGGTGATTTATCACCTTCCAGTCTATCAATTATAGCATCGTTTATTGGCGAGTTTAATGACAACAGCAATAGCGCTCTAATCGATACTTCCAAAACGGTGAGGGTAAAACCTGCCCCCGATTATTACGGAACTGATAAATTGATTTATAGTGTTGCAGATGAGACAGGTCTTATTGATAGCGCTACGCTCGTTATAGAGGTTACACCTGTTGAGGACGCGCCCGTAATATTTACCACTTCAAATAATGATACTATAAATTTATTTCTGTTTGAAGATATACCGCTTGATTTTGAACTGATTGCCTTCGATGCCGATGGTGATACATTGATATATACTCTTTGCGATGTACCTAAATACGGATACATATCCCTGGCGGGAGAAACCGCAGATACGCTTAAAAAAGAGACTGAAATCAACGGGGCGCCACCGGTAATTCAAGTTAATCCAGAACTTAATTACAATGGATATTATACTTTTAAATATTGTGTAACGGATAAAGCTGGAAATCGTGCCACGGCAGTAGTCACGGTAAGCGTTGTTAGTGTACCTGATCCGCCAATTGCAGTCAGGGACTTTATCACAATTTTTCAAACGAATAAAGACACAATTAATATTGTTAGAAATGACACTGATATTGAAAACGATATCGAGACATCAAGTCTTAGAATTTATGGGAATAATACTCCTGGATCACCTACAGCTATTCCAACTTATGGTGGTGCGCTTGTTTCAGTTTATAAGGACTCTTCCTTAATTATCGACTATACTAATCTGCAGCAGTTTTTTGGAGAGGATTCATTAACGTATTCAATTTGTGATGAGACAGAACTTTGTGACACAACGACAGTGGTGATTAATGTTGAACAAGATCAGATCCCGCCAGAGATATATAATATTCTTACGGATAAAGATACAGTCTTATATAAAGTTGATGATGTTACAATCTCTGCTTCGGTAAAAGATTCAATACCTATTCAAGAAGTGTCTTTATTTGTTTCTGAGGGTGGTAAAAATAATTTTCAGCCTTTTAATCTTTATAATATTAATACACAATCAAGCGCCTTTGATCAAAACAGTATGACTGCTCGCTATGTTGATGTGGATCAATTAATTGATACAAGTTTGATTACACTTAATGGTTTACAATATTACTTTAGCGCAAAAGATATTCTTGGCTTTGGTTCCCAGTCGGGTCTCTCAAGTGTACCTATAAAAATACCTGAAGGTTCTATCTCGATTGATGAGTGTATTCCAGGAGATACTTGGGTATTACTTTCGATTCCTAGTAATTTAGATAATAAAGCTATCGAGTCAGTGTTCTATAATAGTTTTGGAAAGATTGATAATAATTCTTTTGTTATATATACCTATGAGAATGGAACTTCCGTTGAAGCGAGCTCTATAGAGCCTGGTAAAAGTTATTTTATTTATAAAAAAGGTGAACCCGTATGTGATTTCTCACTTGGCTCTGGTATTGTTGATAACGTGGATACTTTAGAATGGGTTCTTGAACCTGGATGGAATTTTGTTGGAAATCCATACCCCTTTACTTTTTTAATGAACAATATTAGTCAAATTGAATATTGCGGTCCTTTAACATACACAGGTACAAATGCTTGGTCTGGTGTGGTTGATACGGTAAAGTCTTTTGGTGGATATATAATTTGTAATAAAGCAGATACTGCCCGGACGTTACGCGTTGGGATTACCCAGACAGAATCATCAGGCAATCAAATAGCAAACTTATATAATGGTATTTTTACATTTAATAAAAAAGGCGAATGGAATGCTAAAGTTGATTTTTATACGAAGAAAGATGCTGACCTTAATAATAATGCAGGTTTTCACCCTGAAGCGTTGAATGAATATGATGGATTTGATAACCCAGCAGAACCCTACACACCAGATGGTGAATATGGTGTTCGATTTGACTGGATGTATAAACATGCTGCCAACGGAATTGAATATCCATTAAGAGATGATATTCGTATGATGGATCAAAATGAAGGATTATGGTATGGATTATTAAAATCTAAAGAAGAAATAGTTAATGTTGAGGTTGATATTAAAGGGGCACTTAAAGAAGGACATCAATTAATATTGTTTGATTTAACTAATAAAAGAAGATTTAATCTTATTGAAGAAAGCAAACTTGAAATAAAGAATAATACAAAAACAAAAATAGGTAAGAAAATATATTTAATTTATGGTGACGATGTTTGGGTTGAAGCCAAAATCACCGAATTAACGAATATGATACCTGAAAAATTTGCTCTGAAGGAAAACTATCCAAATCCTTTTAATCCTATTACTACGATTAAATATCAAATCCCAAATGACGGTAAGGTCTTATTGGTTATATATAATATTCTTGGCCAAGAAGTAATTACCTTAGTAAACAATGAACAATGGGCAGGTAAATATAATGTTAGGTGGAATGGGATAAATCAATATGGGAATCAAGTTTCAACAGGAACATATTTTTATTTTCTTAAAACAAAAAATAATCAATCAGTTAAAAAGATGTTATTTTTAAAATGAAAAAACAAAAAAAGAATACAAAAAGAGATAAGGGTTCTGGAAAATTTGTTTCCAGTAAAGACTCAAAACTTTCTAAAGTAGAAAAAAAAGATTATACATTTATAATTATATTTTTTATTTCTATTATTTTCTTTTTATTCCTAATTCTAAATAATACTAGAATTCTCAATTATATAACGACTTTAAATTTTGAAAAAATTAATAATTCTATAAGAAAAACTGTACCTAGTTCAGTTAATGAGAACCTTAAGGAAGAGACTATATTAGTAGATGAGAATAAGGTTCAAGGAGCAATAGATTCGTCAAAAATTTTATTTACAGAAGATAAATTAAAAAAGAAACTGTTAAACCCCGACCAAGTGGCTCGAATATTAGTTCAGTATGGGGATGTAAGTATCTTATCTAAAGGTGATTTAAAATCAAATGAGAATCTTTACCCCGGTAAAATTATTAAAAATGGAGATCAAATTACCGTGGGTAAATATCCATCTTATATTAGTTTTATAATTAATAATGAAAATTCAGTTATAGTAATGTATAATAATACAAATGCACAAATAGTCTTTAACGAATCGACCAATCTTTATAAAATAAAAGAAGGGAAAATTCATGCAAATATAATGAGCTCGATAAAACCTACAGTTTTTGTCTCTCAGAATTCTAAAGTGACTATCGACGATCAAGACGTTACCTTAATGAATTTATTATTTAATAAAGGACAAGATCAGTTTGTGACTATTGAAGGGAAAGCTAAGGTAAAGAATGAATTAAGTGGGTTGAGCTTAAGAATGATAAAACAACAAAAATTATTTTCAACAAATATCGGACAATTAATTTGGTCCTTGGCAAATGAATTAGATTTCAACATTGGACCAAATAAAAAGTTGGTAATTTTACCAATTGAAGATGCCCCTGTTAAAAAAATAAAACCAATTAAAAATGTCCAGAAAAAACTTAAAATCACACCGAAGCCAAAACCTAAGATAATTATAAAAGCAATAAAACCAGTTCCACCTAAACCTAAGATAATTATAAAAGCAATAAAACCAGCTCCACCTAAACCCGTAGAAAACTATGATAAAACTAGAGAGTATGATTTTAATATCGCTCCTGATATAATAAAACGAGAATCAATTGTGACTTATTTAGAGACGCCTCTGATGGGTGATATTCCTGTCTATTATTTTCCAAATATAAATTCAGAATTGGTCTCTTCTATTTCTGATCAAGAAAAATTTATTGTTTACCCAATTTATAGATCAGGGTTTGTCGTAATAGGAAGACTTGGAACGGGTCCCTTGGGTTATGCAGACGCAGATTTAATTAATTTTTCTTCAGAAGATCGTCTTGGAAAAATTATTGATTTATCTAAAAGTCGCTTTATTATAGATAATTGATCAAAAACAATATTTTGAGTTCATTTTTCAATAAAAATATTGCCACTTTAGTCTTTGTAGCTATCTTTTTCTTTATATGGAAAAACCCATCTGATGAAATGATGAAAAATAAAGCTGAAAGTTATATTTTATCTAAAGATGTAAAGGTTTCACAGCCTAGTATTCAAGAGTTTCTTAATCAAAACTTCAGAGTTGAAAATTATCTTTTATTTTCAATATCAAGTATGTTTTTTTTAGAGGAGAAGCAATTTATTGGTGTTGGCTTTCTAGCTTATGCAGAGCCCAGGGAAATTATTTATCAATTATTCTTAGAATGGAAAAAGCCTTTACTAGAAAATAATAGTGTAGATCCAACGGCAGCTTTTACTAAACTAAACGGCGATGTAAATATCAAACATTTTGATAGAGCTTTATTTAATGATGCATATATAGGTGAAGGGATTTATGATAAAGATACTATTAGTACTGGAGAAGCCCCTTCTTTTTCAGCTCTTCAATATGTAGAATCAAAATCAATTATTAAAATAAAAGAGAATACAACTTTTAAATTAAACCAAAATGAATCAAGAGATGAATTAGACCTTATTAATGGTGTATTAATCAATAATATAAATAATATTAAAAATCGTTCATTTCAAGTTAAGACTTCAATTGGAACCGCCTCGGTAAAAGGAACAATCTTTGCTGTAAAACTAGATTCATCTAAAGGGATTGTTCAATTTATTGGGAAAACGGGTAGTTTTAAAGTAGAAAGTGCAATTACGAGAGAGGTCTTAATAGTAAAGGGAATGCAGAAAGTGATTGCATCAATCGATGGGACTTTTATTTTACAACCGTCAACAAGTAGTGATTTTCCTATTGATCCAACAGTTAAAAAATCTCTAAATAATAATAATTCTATTATACGTGATTATGATTTTGGAAAATTGAAAGAGTCCATATATAAAGAAGAGATTGAAACTGGAACAACACTTTTTAATGCAAATATTTTAAAATTTGCTTCTGTTACATCTAGTGTAATTCAAATAATTGAAAAAGGTGAAAAAGTTAATGTTTTACCATTATATAGGGATGGTTTTTTTATCGTTTCTGATAAGAAGGGAGATGCTCTGGGCTACATTGATGAATTTGATATTAGTTTTCAATCTGAAAAAATCATAAATAAAATTAAAAAATATTCTTCCCGTAATTTTTTAGACACTAAAACCTTGACTAAATAAATTAGTTTTCTTCCCCCCTCCCCCCAATCGATATTCGAAATTATTTCATCAAAACAAATTGTTGATTGAAAGACTTTTTTTACTCTTGGTCTTAACTTGTATTATAATAGATAAAGTAATATGTTTAACTTTATGGAGTTACTTAAGAGTCTTTCATCTTTTTAAATCTGAAAATAGTTGGGTCGCTATAAATAATCAAATGAAATGGGTCTATTACTTAAAATGCTATATTTTTTAATAGGTGTATTATGTCCAATAATATTAAACCTCATGCATATGATGGTTGGAATATATGTTGTTATTAAAAGAGGTGGCGTTACATCTTTAGGGTTTACAGGTGTTTCTTTTTTATCAAAAACGCTAGGTATTTTATTTTTGACTTGGTTGGGAGTTGACTATTTACAGCTTGATTATAGAATTTTTGTTCCACTGTTAGTGTTTTTTTGGTTTTTCACTCATTTAGTTGAAGCTTTTGTTATTCAACATTATATGAAAAAAAACGAGAGTGAACTCATAAAATCGATTCAAATAAAATAAGTCTTTTAGATTTATGTTGATCAACTATTAATACTCACTTTATTGAAATAGCGAGAAACCCATTAACTGTTTCAACTCAATTATAGTTTAATCGTCATTTTGTCTAATAATAATAATTTTTAACCTTGGATTCAAAATGGAAAAAATAGAAATATCAAAATTTAAATTAAATTTAAATGGAGAGGTTAAAAGAGTAGAGACGGACCCGTCTACTCCTATGCTTTGGGTATTACGTGATGAACTGAAACTAACCGGCACGAAGTTTGGATGTGGTAGAGGATTATGTGGCGCCTGTACAATTCATTTGAATGGTATTGAGGTAAGGTCCTGCCAAATGCCGATTGATAGCTTAGAAGAAGATGATGAAATAACTACAATTGAAGGTTTATCTAAAGAGGGAGATCACCCAGTTCAAAAAGCCTGGGTTGCCAATGATGTGCCACAATGTGGATATTGTCAATCAGGTCAAATAATGACGGCTTCTGCATTCTTAAAAAGGAACAATAGTCCTTCAGATGATGATATTAATAATGCGATGAAAATGAATATTTGCAGATGTGGTACTTATCAAAGAGTTAGAAAAGCAATCCATTCAGCTTCAGAGGAAATCAACAATGGATAGTCCAAAGTCATTTTCTCGAAGAGACTTCCTTAAGCTAGGGTCTGTTGTTGGTTCTGGATTAGTTATTGGTTTTCATTTTCCATTTGGAAACAAACTAATGGGTGCTGAAGTAAAGGAATTTAAACCAAATACTTTTATTAGTGTTTTACCAGATAATAGAATTATTATATCTGTTGCTAAGGCAGAAATGGGGCAGGGCATTTGGACCTCTTTGCCCATGATTATTGCAGAAGAAATGGAAGCTGATTGGTCTAATGTAGAAATAGTACAAAGTAATGAACCTGATTTTTTTGGAACAGGTGGCAGTTCATCTATTAGCAGATTTGGTTGGAAAAAAATGAGAGAAGCAGGTGCGATTGCAAAGCATATGCTTGTTAAAGCTGCATCATTAAAATGGGAAGTAAGCGATAAAGAATGTGAAGTGAAAAAGAGCATCATTTATCATAAACCCTCAGGTAAAAGTATTTCATTTGGGTTACTTGCTGATCAAGCATCAAAATTAAAGATTCCTAGAAAGGTCACGCTTAAAGATCCTAATAATTATACTATAATTGGTTATGATAAATTAAGAACGGATTCATTTATTAAAACCAATGGAACCGCTTCATATTCAATGGATATAGATATTGCTGGAATGGTCTATGCTATGGTGGAAAGACCCTCCCCTTTTGGAGCAAAATATATAAGTTCAAATTTAAAGGAGGTTAAAGTAAAGCCAGGAATTATTGATGTTTTTGAAACTCCAAGAGGAGTTGCTATTGTTGGTAAAAATACATGGTCGGTAATTCAAGCCAGAAAGTCTTTAAAAGTTAAGTGGGATAAGAAAAAGCCAGTAAATAATGATAGCGATATTTATCAGGCGCATATGCTTAGTCTAATCTCAGAAAAAGCTAAAGCAGTTAGAAAAGAAGGTTCACCTAAAAAAGTTTTAAAAGACACAAAAGATTTATTTGAAGCTAAATACCACCTTCCTTTTCAAACGCACGCTGCTATGGAGCCATTAAATTGTGTAGTCGATGTAAAAAATGATTCATGTGAAATTTGGGTCGGGACACAAAACGCAAATAATGCAATTGATCGTGCTCATAAAATAACAGGGCTTGATAAAAAAAAAATCAAACTAAACTTAACTTTTCTTGGGGGAGGTTTTGGTAGAAAATCATTTAACGATTGGATTGACGAAGGACTTTATATATCTCATAAGATTAAAAAGCCCACCAAGCTAATTTGGCTGAGAGAAGACGACACAAAGCATGGTTTCTATAGACCTTCAAGTTTGCATCATATGGTTGGAGCTATTCATGAAAAAAAAATACACTTATGGAAACATAAAGTAATATCACCTGATGTAGTAGGCCAGCAAATGGTATATCAATATGGGGCATCATTACCAGGTATTGCCAAAGGTATAATGAGCCTAGGTATTATAAAAGGTAAGATGTCTGAAATTATAACAGAGGGAGCAAAAAAAATCAATTATGATTTCCCAAATATGTTAATTGAGATGAAACCTTTTGAGACAGATGTTCCTTTGGGTTTTTGGAGAGCTGTATATGATTCACAAAATGCATTTGCAAATGAGTGTTTTATTGATGAGTTATCTTATGAAGGAGGAATTGACCCAGTTAAACTTCGCTTAAAACATTTAGATCCTTCTTCCCGTTCAGCAATTGTAATAAAAAAAGCGGCCAAATTATCTGGGTGGGGTAAAAAAACAAAAGCAGGTCACTCTCAGGGGTTTGCCTACCATCATTCTTTTGGATCACATGTTGCTGAAGTTGCAGAAATTTCAGTTTCAAAATCAAATAAAGTTAAAGTACATAAAGTTACATGTGTAGTTGATTGCGGTCAGACAGTAAACCCAATGACCATACGAGCTCAAATGCAAGGTGCCATTGTTTACGGTCTTGGAGCAACACTGAAAAGTGAAATTACAGTTCAAAATGGTAAGGTAAATCAAAGTAACTATGATGATTATGAAGTTCTTCGAATGAATGAGATGCCACAAATTGATGTACATATTATTAAAAACAACGAAGATCCTGGGGGGGTTGGTGAGCCAGGATTGCCGCCCATTGCCCCTGCCATTACTAATGCTGTTTTTGCAGCAACAGGCAAGCGAATTAGAAAATTGCCAATCAGCCCGAAGGATTTTAAAGCGTAACGAGGCTAATTACTTTTCCATTCTTAATAAGTATTTTTTTAAAATTTTAAAATTTTTAGCTGTTAAGGAATCATAGTCTTTCTCCGGTAGATTTTCTATAATCTTTGATGCTTGTTTAATTCTAATAGCTGTTGGTGGGTGAGTAGATAATAGACTTTGCATTCTACTTGAACCTTCTTTCTCCTCAAGAATTAACTTTTCAAAGAATTGCTTTGATCCGTTAGGGTTAATTCCAGCATCATGCATTTGTTGAATTCCAAACCTATCGGCTTCAAGCTCAGCTGCTCTTCCATAGTTAGTCAAGATTCCTTGTTGTATTAAACTAGACATTAATTCTTCTCCAAAACTTGGTTTAGCCCCCAATGCTAATGCACCAGCAAGTCCAATAATATTTTGTTTAGTCATGTTTTCCATGCCGTGCTTACCAACGACATGACCAATTTCATGACTAATTACAGAAGCAAGTTCCGATTCAGTATCTGCAAATTCAATTAACCCGATATTCACATAACAATAACCACCAGGAATAGCAAAAGCGTTGACAGCGGGGTCATCTACAACTTTAAATCTATATTTTATATTTTTCCTTTTAGAAACGCTTACTAAGCGTTGGCCAAGTTCATTAACATATTCGTTAATAAACGGGTCTTTAATAAATTTTAATTGGTTTTCAATTTGAAAAGAATATCTATTTCCCAGTTGTATCTCTTCATCTGTAGAGTACATATTTATACTTGTTAATTGTGAGCAACTAGTAAAATAAAATATCGAAGTCAAAAAAAGTAAACCTCTAATCCAACTTTTGAATTTCAACATAAATTAAATAATAATATTTTTTTAATAAGAGTCTCTTTGAAGGTAATAAAACAAGACTAACTAAAGCGTTTCAAGCTTTATGTTGTAGTTAGCTTCTTTTTGAGTTTAAAGAGTGTTATTTCAGCTGGGACACCAAGGCGTAGAGGGGGACCCCAATAGCCAGTTCCACTGTTCACATATATTTGAGTACCACTATGATTATGTAAACCTGATAAATAAGGATTTGCTTTTTTTGTAGGGTATGTAAATGGCCAAAATTGCCCACCATGCGTATGACCCGAAATTTGAAGATCATAGCCTGCTTCATTAGCCTTAAAAATACTAGAAGGTTGATGAGCTAATAAAATTTTCACTTTTTCATTTTTCATTCCATTAAGTGCGCTTTTAGGATCCGATTTATGGCTAGGTATAATTTGATGTGCTCTATAGTCTGTAACACCTGCTAAAACTATATTTTGGTCATTAATTGTAATTAAATTGTTTTCATTAACTAAGTTTGTAAAACCCATACGATTGGTTTCGTCTAACCATCTTTCAGCGCCAGAATAATACTCATGGTTTCCCGTAACAAAGTATGTTCCGTAATTAGCGACCATCTGAGATAATGGTTCTAAATCCTTTTTTAAATAATCAATAGATCCATCAACCATATCACCGGTTATAGCAATTAAATCTGGATTTATATTTGAAATTTGATTTAGAACTTTTTCTACATATGGTTTTTTAATTGTTGGCCCAACATGTAGGTCAGATATTTGGGCAATGGTGAAGTTTTCAAAGGAATCAGGTAAATTTTTTAAAAAAATAGTTTGATTAATAATAGAGGGACCTTTCCTCGCTGAGTAAAAGCCATAAGCTGTGGTGGGTCCAATTAATGTTAATATTCCAATGCTTAATGATTTTTGAAGAAACTCTCGCTTCTCTACATCAAGAGTAACTTGTTGTTTTACATCAACTGGGAAAAAAGAGGATATAAACCCCCAGGATTTAATTACTATATCTTTTGAAATAAAAGCTAAAAAGCTAAGTAAAAAGAAGCCTAAGCTGGTGTAACCAATGAAAGATAATTTATCTAACAAATTAGATTCGTAGCCAATGTATCTGAAAAGAATCGGCAAAACTGGTAAAAGAGTCAAAATAACGACTAAAATAATAGCTATTAAAGCATAAGTAGAATTGAGGTCTAGGTCAGAAAATATTTTCCAACCAACATAACCATGCATAATGCCTAGCGCTGTAAGAAATATAATAAAGAACATTTTTTTATTTTAAGTGAACTATATAACGACAAATATAAAATTGAATTCGGTCTTTTTTGATCTTAATAGATACTATTTTAACTTTATCTACAAGATAATTTAATGTATTATTTTATAATAAATCTAGGTTTAGGATTAATCGACTTCTTTGAAGTATCATTCTAGAATAAAGGCTTCAAATCAATTAACAATATTGAGCCCTAGCTAAGCAAGCTAAGGCTCTTTTTTTTGGTTTTTATGCCCGCAGGCTCATTTAGTTTTTTTTTGCAAAAACTATTACATTCACATTTATATCGTTTAATATAAGTTTATCGCCTAAACCATCAAAAAAACTACCAGACCGAAACCGCACATTATATTTTGATCGATCAAATGTAATTTTTGTTTTAATCTGTAGTTCATCTTTTATTTCTATTATATCGGCCATAAAGGAAATTGGATGAGTGATGTTTTTAATTTTCAATTCACCATTTAATTCTATTTGATTATTTGAAATAGTTTTATTGTTACCTTTAAATTTTATTGATGCATTTGGATGGTCGCTGACACCAAAAAAATCTGGGCTTTTAAGGTGACCTTCTAATTTATTTTTAGACCCACCTTCTAAATCTGTTACATTGATTGTAGCCATATCAATCTCAATCAAACCATTAATTTCACCTTTTGAATCTATTTTAATTTGTCCATTATTTAAATTTATAGTTCCAAAATGCTTTTTGGTGGATAATTCTTTTCCTACCCAGTCTAAATTAGATTTTTGAGTATTTAAAATATACTCACCCTCAGTAAGAGTTATCTTTTTCAGGACTGGAGTCTCTGAGGTTGTTTTAACTTTTTTATTACAACCTACAAGAACAAATAAGATAAATATAATAGAAACTAAATTTCGTATTTTCATAAACTTCCCCTATAGTTTAGCATGTGTTCCATCACAATATGGTGGATTACCTGTTTGTTTACAAGCGCATAGAGCAATGCTACCTTCATTTTCATTTTCAAAAATTACGGGTGATATTTTTTTGCTCTTCATATGACTGCCATCACAAAATGGCTGATTAGATGAGTCTCCACAAGCACACCATGCATATTTTTTCTTTTCACCCTTAATAATATAAGGTCTTTTTTGAACCGATTTATTCATAAATATATCCTCTTTTTTGATACATCAATATTATTTACTATATTACAATATTACAAGTAGGCACTATTTTATAAGGTAGTACTATTTTTAAAACTATAGGAAAAAGATATGGAAATCCAACACAACAATTGTCCTATTACTTACGCAATGAAAGTAATAGGTGGCAAATGGAAGCCAATTATTTTTATGAGAGTATCACAAGGAGTTAATCGTTTTGGTATACTTAGTAGAAGTATAGAGGGTATTAGCAAAAATATGCTAACAAAAGAGCTCAGAGAATTAGAATCACAGAAGATAATAAATAGAAAAATATTCCCAGAAATACCTCCACGTGTTGTGTATTCAATTACAAAAAAAGGAAAAACTCTTCTCCCCGTCTTTGATAAGCTAAGTGAATGGGGTAAAAAAAATAGACCTAAATAGTATATCCATGGAATAAAAAAATTAATTAAAACTTAAAATGCATTTATTAAATAATGATATTAAAAAATTAGATAGACACTTTAGAGCGAACCTTATCAACTCATCTGTCGGGATAAAACAAGCTTCTTTAATTGGAACAATTAATTCAAAGAAACGAACAAACTTAGCTCTTTTTAGTTCTGCCGTTCACCTTGGAAGTAATCCTGCGCTTATTGCAATTTTTTCTCGACCATCAACTGAAATCCCTAAGCAAACATTAAATAATATAATTTTACACAAACATTATACAATCAATCATGTAAACGAGGAGATAATTGATCGCTCACATAGTTGTTCATTTAAATTTTCAGATAAAGAATCGGAGTTTAATAAATGCAAGCTAACTGAAAGGTTTTCTTCTGACTTTGATGCGCCTTTTGTTGCTGAATCTAATATTTGTTTAGGCTTAAAATATTTAAGACATTTTTCTATAGATGAAAATGGAGTTATAATGATAATTGGTAAGCTTGATCAAATATTTGTTAAAGATAATTTTATTCAACAAAACGGTGAAATTAATTTTACTTCAAGCGATTCAATAGGTGTTGCAGGGAATAATACATACTATAAGGTGAATAAACTGAAAACATTGGAATACATGTCAATTACACAAGTAAAAGGAATGGAAGAATTAATTAAAATAGAGAAGAATAAAGAGAAAAAAATATAACAAGTAATTATTTTCTTAATAAACCCCATACATGATAGCCAATAAATTTAGGAGTTCGAGGTAAATACATATCATCAGAGTTATCAATATTAAATCCATTCTCAATTAATATTTTTCTTATATCTCGTGTTAAATGACAGCCATCAGCTAGAAACTTCCATAGGGGTTCAATTTTTTTTTGAAATTTATTAATTTTTAAATCAGGTGAAAGAGAATGTTCAGTAAAAATAAACTTTCCACCTTTTTTTAAAACCCGCCTTATTTCACTTAGTGCTAATTTTGGGTTTGAGATTGAGCATAATGTATAAGTACAAACCACTGAATCTATAGAATTTGATTTTAAAGGTATTTCTTCTGCTCGTTCAGTTAATAATTCAAAATTAATGTTAAAATCTTTTAATCTTTTTTTTGATAATTTTTGCATACTAATTGATGGCTCAAGACCAATTATTTTTTTAACATTATGTTTATTATAAAATTGGAGATTATGTCCAGACCCAAAACCAATTTCTAATACAGTTCCATCAGCTTTAGGAATTACTTTAGCTCGTTGATGCCTTATGAATTTTGAAGTGCATGCTAATGAGATTAGTCGAGGTTGAATAAATTTAGACCAAATCATATTTCATCTTTTATATGATTGAAATGTATCTTTCTTTTAATTAATTCCTGTCTTCTCATTTGCTTTTTAAAGATAGGCCAGGCTTCTCACTATTAATGAATTAATATAGGTTTTGGTTTAAGGATTGGAGCTTAAAATAGTACTAATTATTTCTTTTTTAGATTGCATTAGAATTTCTACACTTGATACAGCTTTATAATAATATATATCAGACTTATCTTCAACTATAAATGCTATTAACCCAGCATTATCAAATGCTTTAGCTTGACCCATTCCACCATTAAAATAACCAGAATTTTGAATAAAAATATAATTTTTACCATTTTGTTTAATTTCTTTTTTTTCAAAAGGCAATAGTGGATTCTCATCGCCACTAAATTGATTTACCCATCGAGTAATATTTTGTTGTGTGGAGCCGCCAATATTTTTAAAAACAATGAGATTAAATTCACCTATTGAGTTTTTTATTTTATACTCTTTATCTCTCATTGAAGAGGTAGGTTTAATAGAAGTCCAGTTTGGAGGAATAGTTGAAGTTGAAGTAGTCGAATTAATTTGTGCTGAGAAATCATTTGTCTTTTGGATTGGGTTCAAATTTGATAGCTGATCAAAATCAATTAAAAATATCAAAAGAAGACCACTAAAAACAACTAAGGTATAAGAGACTAATTTAAAATTATTCATATTTTAATATAACGCTCAAAACGCTTGAAGAATAACTTTTAATTATTAAAATTTAATTTTAAGTTTTGTTATTAAAATGAAATTAAAAATGAATAATTCTTTCAATTCAATACGATCATCTTTAATAATTTTATTTTTGTTTAATCTTACACTATCTGCATGTGAAGATGAAGTTTTTGATATTACAAATAGTGAAAAATTTATCCTCCCAGCATTGCGTGAGCGATTAGGTCTCAACTTCAGAAATAACACGCGTGACTTATATACAATAATTTCTGATAGTTCTTCTTTTAATACTATTTATCCGGGTACAGATAAAAGTTGTGGCTATATTATTAGATATTATTTTTATACTAATATTTTTCTCGGTGAAAATCAGAGCACACTAATATCGATGGATAGATCA
>Ga0308010_1000783_pt1 | contig 19236 bp, 23 predicted proteins | sample Neamet129_FD_202368 | JGI IMG/M metagenome (GOLD analysis project Ga0308010, IMG submission 202368) | Marine microbial communities from water near the shore, Antarctic Ocean - #129 | ecosystem: Environmental > Aquatic > Marine > Unclassified | place: Southern Ocean | collected 2014-07-24 | reverse complement strand
ATTAATCCAAAAAGGCTGGGGACTTGGTAGTGGAATTAGTTTATTCATTATGGCAGGTGTTGCACAACAAATTCTTTGGAGTATGTTCAGTCCGTTACCTGCTGGTGATGGTGGAATGATTGGTATTATTCCATATACTATAGAGTCTGCTTTTGCTGGTGATCTTGGAAATGTTTTATTCCGTTCAAACCAACTGCCTAGTATTTTCGGACTTTTCCTTACTGCTGGAATACTTTTGATACTTGTATTTACTCAAGGCATTAAAATTGAAATCCCAATTGTTTCTACAAAATACAGAGGCTTTGCTGCTGTTTATCCTATCAAATTGATGTATGTTTCTAACATTCCCGTAATTTTAGCATCCGCATTAACTGCAAACGCCGTATTTGTATTCCAAATGATTTGGTCAAACTTTAACCCCCGTAACAATAACTTCTTTGTAAATTTTATAGCACAATTTGATCCAACTAGTCCTTCTACACCTATTGGCGGACTCATTTACTATGTCACACCTCCAAGAGGTTTGGATGTTGCAGCTTTGGATCCAATGCGTGCAGTTGGATATGTTCTATTTATGATTGGAATTGTAATTGTGTTTGGTAGATTGTGGGTTGAACTTGGTGGTTTATCTCCAAAGACTGCAGCTCAAAATTTACTTGATGCTGATGTACAAATTCCTGGATTTAGAAGATCAAATGCACCTGTTGAAGCATTACTAAACAAATACATCCCATCTGTAACCATTATTGGCTCTGCAATTTTGGGCCTCTTAGCCGGAGTATCTGATGTACTTGGTGTATTTGGCTCTGGAATTGGAATCTTACTTATGGTAGATATTCTCATTAATTATTACACACAGTTAGTTAGAGAACAAGTAGAAGTTGTTATGCCGCGATTGGGTGCTATACTTGGTAGAAAATAAAAAAATCATTTTAGTTGGAATCCCTGGTGTTGGGAAAACTACATTGTTAACAACAATGGTTGAAATCTTAAAAGATCATAAGAAAAATGTAGTTGTAATTAATTATGGAAGTTTAATGTTTGATGTTGCTAAAGAAAATGGACTAACTGATAGGGATCAATTAAGAAAATTATCCGTATCTGAACAACAACGTCTTCAAAAACTTGCTGCAGAGCAAATTAGTCATCATGAAGAAGAAGTTGTAATTATTGATACTCATGCATTTATCAATTCACCTGAAGGATACTATCCTGGATTACCTGAACATGTTTTAAAAATTATTAAACCTACCAATTTTGTTTCAGTATCTGCAAAACCTGAAGAAATTTACAATAGAAGAATGAAAGATGATACTCGAAATCGAGATAAAATAACACTCGCTAACATTAAGAAGGAGCTAGATGTTCAATCTGGTATGATGTCTGCATGTGCTGTAATTACCGGCTCTCCTGTAAGACTTGTTCTTAATGGTGAGGGAAAAATTGATGAAGCAGCTGATAAGATTATCAAGGCAATAGGACTGTAAACATGGATTTTAACTTTATTCTACTCTTTATTGATTCAGCATTTCTACAACTACCTGATTTTCTAGGTGGTGAAGGTAGACAAGCACTTGGTAGTGATGATCCTATGGTTAAGGGTATCATTGTAACTATGTTTGCCGTATCTGGATTTGGTGTATTGCTTAATGTTTTCAATTCTGCAGTTAGAAAAAAAATGGTTGATCAAACAAAACTAAAACGAATAATGAAGGAAACTAAAGCATGGCAAAAAGAAAGAATGACTGCAATGAGAGCTAAGGACACTGCAAAATCTGCAGAACTAAGCAAAAAATCTTCGTACATGAACAAAATGTCTATGGAGATGATGCAAATGAATATGAGACCAATGATGATTACTTTTGTACCTTTAATTCTAATATTTTATCTTGTACTACCTGCTCTCTTTACCTACACAGTAGCTATTTCTCCAATCCCACTTAATGTAATTCCTGGAGATATGTTCCAACTAACTTGTACTGCAGAACAAGCTTTAGATTCAACAAACGTGTGCTTTGGTAAAGAAAATCACCTAATGCTTTGGGCTTGGTATTTCCTTTCTTCTATTGCATTTAGTGGAATTATAATGAGACTTACTAAAACTTCGATGGATCTAGGTTGACATCATCTATTGTTATATCTGGCCCTCCTGCAGTTGGAAAAACAACTGTTGCTAAAGGACTAGCTAAAGAATTTAATTTACAATATCTAAGTGGTGGAGATGTTTTAAAAGAAATGGCTAAAGAACATGGATTCAACTCAGACGGTGATGATTGGTGGGATACTGAAGAAGGAATGAAATTTCTAAATCAACGTGAACAAAATTCTGAATTTGATAAAAATTTAGATAAAAAATTAACTGATCTTTTTAACCAAGGTGGAATGGTAATTACAAGTTATACACTACCGTGGTTGATTGATACTGGTGTGAAAATATGGTTGGATGCTTCTCATGAAAGTAGTACACAGCGAATGCAATCTAGAGATAACATGAGTTCTGAAAATGCATATGAAATTACAAAAACGCGATTTGATAAAAATAAGGCATTATACAAAAAACTCTATGGTTTTAATTTTGGTGAAGATAAGGATGTATTTGATGTGATCATTAACACTGATAATCTTACTGCAAATCAAGTAATTGATGTTACCACTGAAACTGTGAGAAAACTGATATGACTTTAAAACAACTTGAAAATTTAATTGAAATTGATCAGGATATTACTGATGATGCTTATGGTGTATACTATGATAAACGAACTATTGAACAACTCCTGGCTAATGGGATTATTCTTTTAGATAAACCTCCTGGACCTACAAGCCATGAAACTGTAGCATGGACAAAACGTATTTTGAAACTTGAAAAGATTGGTCATAGTGGAACTTTGGATCCTCAAGTTTCAGGTGTTTTACCCTTAGGATTAGGTGAGGCAACTAAAGCTTTAGGTGTTTTGCTTTTAGGTCCAAAAGAATACCATGCACTGGGTAGAATTCATTCATTACCTTCTAAAGAAAAACTTGCTAGTATTGTTGAAATGTTTACTGGTGAAATTTTTCAAAAACCTCCACAACGTTCTGCAGTTGTTAGACAAACAAGAACTAGAACTATCTATGAATTTGAAATTATTGAACAAAAAGAAAGACTACTCTTAACTAGAATTTTATGTGAAGCTGGAACCTATATTCGAAAATTATACTATGATATTGGTGAAGTTTTAGGACCTGGTGGAACTATGATTGAACTTAGAAGAAGTAGAGTTGATCAATTTCATGAAAAAGATGGTTTAGTAACTTTACATGAATTAGCTGATGCATTTGCTATTTGGGAAGAAAAAAAAGATGATACTAAATTAATGAAAATGATAATACCTGTTGAACGTGCACTAAGTGAATTAAAATCTGTAATAATTCGTGACTCTGCAGTAGATGCAATGTGCCATGGTGCTCAACTTGCAATCCCTGGAGTTTTAAAAATATCGTCTAATTTGAAAGTAGGTGATATCGTTGCAATTTATACACAAAAAGGTGAAGCTGTTGCATTAGCTGAAGCCACCATGAGTGAAGAAGAAATTCGTGATGCTGTTAAGGGATATGCATTTGTTACAAAGAGAATAATTATGGCTCCAAACACTTATCCAAAAAAATGGAGAACAAAAGTTATTCCTCCAAAGGATTAAAACATCCTAAATTTATTTTCTAAGAATTGTTAGCAAAAAGTCTCATTATTTTTATTGTTGTTGGTATAGTGGCTGGATTTGGAATTGGTATTTTTACAATTGATTATAAAACTAATAACCAATTAGTTTTTGTTGATGGTTCTTCTATTTCTATAGTTACTGAAAAATTTGATTTTAAACAAAATGAATTGATAGAAATTAAAATTATCAATTCTGGAACTAACACATTAACTTTTTTGAATTCATCGTGTGATTTGAAAATTACTGGTTTGTTTGGAATTCTAATTTATTCTCCTGTCTACACTCCAGTATCTTTTACTCTTGTTCCTATGGGTGAAACTATTCTTTCATGGAATCAAATTAAAAATAATGGTGAATTTGTTTCTGATGGTGTTTATAAAATATCTGTAAATGGAATTGATTCAGATGGAAATATTGTTGAAAAATCAGCTACCGTAAGCATTTGGAAGTAGTTTTGTATATACGAATGATACAATTTATAATCACATTTTATGAAATAGAATTGTCGCAAGACTTCTGCCGAGGTCGCCTAGCCTGGTAGGGCGCGCGCCTGGAAATTGTTTAACCATAAAGCGCGTTCTCGCAAGGGAACGGGAGTTCAAATCTCCCTCTCGGCGCCATTTTATTCATCTAGTTTTTCTATGATCTCATTAAATTTCCAAGGTCCACACTGTGCTTGTATATTTTCATTTTCAAATAGACCTGTTTTGTGTAATTGATTTATGACATGTGCTGAAAATGGTAGTGCTCCTGTGGCTCCTGGTGAATTATAATTTAAAATATGAAATGACATGTCGCCTTGAAGTAAAATCACATCCGGAATAAATTTTCCATCTTGATCAATAACTGATGATCTAATTCCTGCAGTTCCTTTTTGCGTAATTTTTTTCTCATCTATTATTGGTAAAAATTTCTTAACTCTATTTACCATTACAGATTTTGACATTGATGATTGTATTTCTGTCATTACGAGTTTTTGAAATTGTTTGTCAAAAATTGTTTTTCTTGCACCTGATCCTAACATTTCAAGTGTTTTTGGAACAAATTCTTTGATGTTTTTTGATTTACTATACCCGTATGGACTAAATACTGGAACTGCGTTTGGTCCAATCTCACAACTGCCATCCACTTTCATAATCCAATGAGGATCTAAAAATGGATATTCTGTAAATTCAGGAACAGAATACACACTTTTTTTTGTTAAATTGTTGTATTCTTTTGGAACTTTCCAATATTCTCCTCTAAAATGAACATCTGTTAAATTTTTAGCAGTATCTAATTCATGTGCAATGTTTATGGCTTCTCCGCCTGCAGCATTTATTAGAAATTTTGTATGAATTTCCTCTTTTTTATTTAATGTTAGAGTCCATCCATTTTCACTTTTTTTAATTTTTGTAACTCTTGTATTTACGAGAAATTTTGTATTATTTCTTTTACTATCTTGCATTATTGTATTTGTACACAATGAATAATCCGTTGATGCGTCCTTGTGAATGTATAATGCAGATTCACATTTTATTTCTGGTTCTATTTTTTTTAATTCTTCTTTATTCATTAATTCAATATCATTATCTTTCAAACCATTTTGTTTTCCCCATTTACAATACTTTTCCAGAACCTTGATATCTTTTTGATTTATTGCAACTTCAATCACTCCATCTTTTTTAAATGGAATATTTTTTAATTTACAATACTGTTCCCACATATCATATCCATGAAATGCTGTTTTAGCAAACAATTTTTTCTTTTCAGGGTTGTATAGATATGGTGCGTGAACTTTTCCAGTATTTCTACTACTCGTATGTTGTCCAACACTATGCTCCTGTTCTATAACTGCAATTTTTTTTGATTTATTTAGAAATGATAAAAAATATGAGAGAGAAGTTCCTAAAATCCCACCTCCAATTATTATTACATCAAAACTGTCTTTCATTAATCTTAATTTGTCTTATGTGATATTAAATTAATATCACTCAAGATTAATATCTGATATAATTTTTAATTTTGTTATGATGCCTGATAAATGCTCAGTTACAGAAGAGGGAAAACAATGTGTCAACCCTCCAGAATTTATTGTATCTATTGTTGATGGTAAAGATGAATACATGTTTGGATTAACTTGCCAGAAACATCGTTCTATTGTATCTGGTAAACTCGGGATTTTACAAAATGAAGGTAAAATACAAAATGGAAAAATTAGTTTTACTCCTGTGAAAACAGTTGGAACTGACTGTGTTCATGGTGATTCTGATGATTTTGTTCAAATTGACATGAAAAAATTCTAATAATTCACTTTTCTTAATTGATTATTGCTTTTTGAACTATTATCTGATATAATCAAAATTGATGATGTATTAATAATCACAAAAAATATCGGTGCAACCTGCGAAATTCGTAGTAATTCTCTTAGTATTAGACAAAAAGAAAAATGGATTACAATTGGTGATAATGATGGTCCTGCACACATGCACGTCAATTCTGAGATGGTAGATTCAGCAGAATTTATTCAAGAACAAAAGCCTGATAAAATTAGTTTTAGTGTGAGATTTTTTGATAAACGTAATGAGCGTGTAATTGCTGCATTTTTTACAAAAATGTATGATGAATCAAAAAATTTGATTTCTTCAAGAAAAGAACTCTATGACTCATTACATCAGAAATATTCTTCTAAAATTAAATTTTAAAAAAAAATCTTGTCTGAAAAAGACAAGCAAAAAAGTATCAGTTTTCTAATTCTTTTTTCTTTTTCTCTTTTTCAGTTTTTATTTTTGCTAATTCTAATTCTTCGTTAGTATGTTTGAATTTTTTCAACTTATTGATATTTTATAATTTCAATATAAAAACTCAACATTTTATCGGACTCTAACTTACGCGTGATAATCAATATCCTATGGAATAAGTTGGTTTTTTACCCTTCATCCCTAGAATCAGGTTTTTTATAGTAATTTTTGCCATTTTAACTCTGGTCTCTTTTGTAGAACTCCCTACATGTGGTGCCAATACTATGTTTTCTAATTTAAGAAATGGATGGTTTTTGTTTATTGGCTCTGTCTGAAATACATCTAATCCCGCACCTGCAATAATTTTTTCTTTTAACGCTATTACAAGATCTTTTTCATTTACTACTTTACCTCGTGACGTATTTATGAGAAATGCTGTATTCTTCATTTTTCTAAATTTTTTCATATTAAACATCTCGTTAGTTTCTTTTGTATGTGGTACGTGAATTGATATGACATCACTTTGAGAAATTAATTTCTCAAATGTAGTGTATTTTACTCCTATTTTTTTTTCCTCAGTTTTAGAAATTTGTTTTCTATTATGATATATAATTTTCATATCAAATGCCTTTGCTCTTTTAGCAAGTGTTTTTCCAATTCTACCTAAACCTATTATGCCTAAAGTTTTCCCTTGAAGGTCTAATCCTACATAATCATATGCTCCGTAGATTTGCTTCCACTGTCCTTTTCTGATAATTCTATCTCCTTCCGAAATTCTTCTTAATGAATCAAGTAATAACGCAAATGCCATATCTGCAGTTGCATCTGTTAAAACTTCTGGTGTATACCCAACTCTAATTTTGTTTTCTTTTGCAAACTGTGTATCTATATGATCATATCCCACACTGTATGTGCTGATTACTTTGAGCTTTTTTGCTGATTGAATTATTTCTTTATTTATTTTATCATATGGAAAACAGATTAATCCATCCATTTCTTTAATTTTAGATTTTAATGTCTTTTGAGGTATTGGTATTTTTCCTGTATGGATTTTAACTTGAAATTTCTTTTTTAATTCTTTTAGTGCAAAATCATGTAAAGTTCTTGTAAGTAAAATTTTTTCTTTCACTAGTCTTCAAACTTATCTCAAACCATTTATACGATTTCTTTGTATCATTACTATGTCTTCAAAAATTGAAGAAGAAGAAGAATTTGCTATTTGTGTAGATTGTGGTAATTCTATTGAAAAATGTATGTGTGTATGTCCTTATTGTGGTGAACGTGATAAATGTGAATGTGCATTATTTGATGCAGCAACAGGTGGATAATTGATTAATTATTTACCATGTGGTTCTTATTTGAAAAAGGCTTGTGAATAATTGTGAGTTCTACTGATTTTACTTGGTTGATTGGCGGTCCGCAAGGAAGTGGAGTTGAATCTGGTGCAAATATTTTTTCTAAGGTTTGTGCTGAAATGGGCTATCAAATATTTGGAAAAAGAGAATTTTATTCCAATATCAAGGGTGAACACAGCTACTTTACAGTTAGAATTTCTGATGAGAATATTCACTCAAATGTAAATGCTGTAAATTTAATGGTGTCTTTTGATGCTGAAACAATTTTCCGTCATTTTGATGAAATTGTATCTGATGGTGGAATTATTTATGATTCTGAATTAGAGAATATTACTACTGATAGAGTAAATACTTTGGACTCTCCGTTTAAAGATAGATTACATAAATTTCTGGAATCAAAAAATAAACCATTTACTATTGCTGGAGTTCTAGAAGTTGCTAAAGAAAATGGAGTGAAACTCTATCCTGTATCTTTCAAAAGTTTGCTAACACAACTTTCTGAAGAACTTGATAATCCTAGAATGCGTGGTTTAGTTAGAATGTACAATGTACTTGGTGTTTCATTATCTTTAGGATTGATAAAAATGCCATCCACTTCTTTAGTTGATTCAATTGATGGTATATTTTCTAAAAAACCAAAAATTGCAGAGATGAATAAAAAAGCTGCAATCTTTTCTTACAATTATTCATCAAATAATTTTGAAAACTTTAACCACACTTTAACTGGTACACAAAAACAACCTGATACAATTCTTGTTCAGGGTCACTTTGGAACTTCACTTGGCAAAATGGTTTCAGGTTGTAGATTTCAATCCTATTACCCAATTACTCCCGCATCTGATGAGAGCGTGTATTTGGAATCCAATGAAATTTTAGAAATTGAAAATAATAGACCTGGTTCTACTATTGTTATTCAAACTGAGGATGAAATTTCTGCAATAGGTATGATGATTGGTGCTGCCCTTACTGGAACTCGTTCATCTACATCCACTTCTGGTCCTGGATTTGCATTAATGACTGAGGCACTTGGCTGGGCTGGAATTAATGAGGTTCCCGTTGTAATTACTCTATACCAAAGAAGTGGACCCTCTACTGGTTTACCTACCCGTCATGGTCAAGATGATTTACTTTTTACTGTATTTGCTGGATGTGGTGATTTTCCAAAAATAGTTTATGCTTCAGGGGATATTGAGGAGAGTTTCTATGATACTGGAAATTGTTTTAATTATTCTGACAAATACCAAATCCCTGTAATTCACATGATGGATAAATTTTTGTCAAGTTCTGTTGTAACTTGTAAGAAATTCAATCCAAAGAAAATTTCAATTGATCGTGGTAAATTGTTAGATAAAGTTGAAGGAGAATACAAAAGATTTGCTTTTACTGATGATGGAATTTCTCCACGTTCTAAACTTGGAATGGATAACGGTGTATTTTGGAATACTGGTGATGAGTCTGATGAATATGGTCACATTACAGAAGATCCACAAATTCGTATAAAGATGATGGATAAGAGAATGTCTAGATTAGATTTAGCACTGAAATCTATTCCACTTGATCAACAAGCTGTATCATTTGAAGTTCATGATTACACAATAATTTCTTGGGGTTCTACAAAGGGTCCAATTATTGATGCACAGGCTATGTTAAAAAAAGAAGGTATCGATATTGGATTTGTTCAAATTAAATTATTACATCCTTTTCCTACTGAATACGTTAAATCACTTCTTAAAGATGCTAAAGTATTGATTGACATTGAAGCCAATTATTCTGGACAATTTGGTAAGATTTTCAAACAAAATATCACTAGAGAAATTGATTATCATATTTTGAAATATACTGGAAGAGGAATGACAAGTACTGAAATTTATGATTCATTAAAGAAAATTATAGAAAACAAAGCTGAAAAAAGGGAGATTCTTAGCCATGGCGCCTAAACTTGCTGATTACAAGACAGATGTGCATAATGATTGGTGCCCTGGATGCGGTGATTTTGGAATTGTAAATGCATTACAAATGGCATTATTTGAGATGGGGATTGAACGTGATAAAGCTACAATTTTTTCAGGTATTGGATGTTCTGGAAAAACATCCCATTTCATCAATACGTATGGTGTTCATACATTACACGGTAGAGTTCTAACTTTTGCCCAAGGCGGTAAACTTGCAAATCCTGACATGACCGTTGTTGCAGTTGGTGGGGATGGTGATGGACTGGGAATTGGTGCAGGTCATTTTGTTGCAGCTGGTAGACGTAATATCGATATGACTTACATCATTTTTGATAATGGGGTTTATGGATTAACAAAAGGGCAAGCATCTCCAACACTCAAACTAGGAGAAAAAACAAAATCTCTTCCTTCCCCAAATACTAATTCTAATGTAAATCCAATTGGTTTGGCAGTAGCTAGTGGTTTTACATTTGTTGCACGTGGATATTCTTACGATGTAAGACATCTCAAAGATTTAATCGTTAAAGCAGTAAAACACAAAGGTCTTGCATTTCTTGATGTATTGCAACCATGTCCTACTTACAATGATATCAATACCAGAGACTGGTATACCGGTGCTGATTTAGCAAATGACTCTATGGAGAGACATTCTAGAATTTACAAACTTGAAGATACCGACTTTGATCCAACCGTAAATTATGCTGGTGAAACTGAAGTTAATGAAAAACTATCCCAGGCTCTGGTTAAATCACTTGAATGGGGAGATAAAATTCCAACCGGCGTTTTCTATCAAAATGAATTGGTCTCACCTTTTAGTACTAGAATAACTGATAAGATTCCGAATTATCTGGAAAACCCTCCAGCAAAACAAATCATATCTAATGATGGATTACCAAATACTGATATTTCAAAAATTCTTGATTCTTTAGACGTATAATTTTATTTTTTAGTCAATTTTTTTTTGAATTTCGTTCCAAACGTCCCCTCCAAATGAATATTCTTTATCTTTTGATTTTGCTGTATCTAATCTCCATCTAACTGATTCAATATCAAATTTGTAATTAATTTCTCTAACTCCTATTGGAAGTTTTTTAGGATCAAGATGTTGTGGTAATAATTCTATGACAAAATCCATTTTCTCTATTGCGTTGTTAAACCATTGTCTATCCACTACATCTACTGTAAATACAATTTTTGGATTTCCTGCAAAATTGATTTTAATTTTTAATGCATTGCGACTTCCACGTCTTCTTTTGTACTCTTTTAGAACATCTTTTACTTTTTCCCATTGTTTAAAATCAAACCATTTGAAAAATGCTTCATTAAATTCTAAGGGGATGTCTATATCAAGAAAACTTACAAAATTCTCATCATTGTTCTCTATTTCTTCTTGTACTATTGTAAATCTAGAATGTAGAAATCCATAAAGAACCTCTATTTCCCAAGGTGAGATTCCATAATACTCTAATTTTGTTTTTAAAGGCTCAGACACTACTACGAATTATTCAAATTTGTAATTAAATCTTCAATTTTCATCTAAATATGCATTCAAAATATTAAAATTATATAGATATACCATTTATGCTAGTTATGAAGAAAGAATTTGTTGTAAAAAGCATTGATTCAGCCCCTGATGGAGCACCATATGTTATACTTTCACTATCCTCACTAAAAGAACTAAAGGAAGGAAATCAAAATCCACCCGCTGCTTTTGGCGCTCCAAAGGTAATGGGATTTTCAAACATGAATGATATGATGAAAGACCTTAGCAAGATGATGTCTGGTGGTGGAGGTGGTATGGGAATGCCATCCGGAATTACTCAATTAAAACTTGAAATGCATGAATACAAAGAGATGGGCCTTTCAGTTGGCGATAAAGTATTTCTTGAATTAAGTAAAGCAGAAACACTCGGTGTTTAGATTTTTTTTAATTTGTAATTAATTTAGTTAAATTGTACTAAAAAATTTCCAACCATATAATACCATTACAGTTACAATTACCACCACCATTGGCTTCCATGCAAATACTGGAATTCCTGGATTTGCAAGTTTCACTTTATAATTGTCTACTACAGTTGTAATGTTTTTCTTTATTTTATCGTGCCAAATACTATAGTCCACTTGATATTTTTTTAAAATTTCTTCTACTTCATAAATTACTGGAGTTCTTTGTGAAAACAAATGTTGAAGATAATCTCTTGATACCTCTACTTCTGCATGAATCCCAATTCGACCTTTTTTTAAATCCACCATTCTAATGTGCATCTCCCATGGTTTTTTCAATTTTAAATTTATTCCACTTCCAATTTGGTCTGGTTGCTTATGTTCTAATTTTACTTTGGTAAATCCCTCTGCTGTAAATATTTTCATTAACTCTTCAAAATTTTGTTTGACAACAATATGGAGTTGCTCTACGCCCTTTTTGTTATCTGCCTGAATTTTATGCTTTAATCCATCGATAAACGAGATCGTTTTTGGATATGTGGTCAAATACTCCATATTTTTTATCTTAAATCCCTCTATTTAAAAAAAACTTACCTTACGCCCTTAGTTTTTGGGTGGATTTGCCAGACCTCTGACGTAAACACATTGTTCTGGTGCAATTGCCATTTCTGAAGAATTAATTTTTCTATCTGTAAGTTTTGCTCCTGAGTCTCTGACTATTGCAAATGGTCTTGATTCTGCACCCTCTCCCATCTTGTGATTTGCAATTGTTGCAAGATTATCTACAACTGCTTGAAATGTAACTTTCAATGGATTACCATCTAAATCTTTTTTGGATCTCATATCTAAAACTGGTTCTATTCCAGCACATGATATTGCAACCCCTGATGTTCCAATTCTTGCTGGCATTAATCTACTATCTACTAAAATTACTCCAACATGAATTAGTAATTTCAAGAAAACTTTTCTTCTAATTTGTTCTGCAATTAGATACGGATCTGTTGGATATAGTATTGCTTTACCTTTTTTTGCATTTGATTTATCAATCCCTGCGTTTGGTGCCATGATGTTATCTGCTGATGTGATGACAAATCCTCCTATCCCTCCAAAAATTTTATCTGATTCTCTAATTATTATTTCTGCAATTTCTGGCTTTAATTGATATTCATCTGCTATTTTCATACCGTATTCTGATGCTTTGATTTTCTCTAAATCAACAATCCTTCCTTGTGAGTTTGAGATGTATTTTGTTGAAACCACTATGACGTCACCTTCTTGTAATTTTGTTTGATTTTTTACCAAAGTATTTTCTAATTCCTCAAAAATATTAAATTCATTTTCCATTCTTTCTGCTAGTAGTGGTATTACTGTTAATTGCACAATATTCTTTAGATTCTATTTCTTTTTTATTGTTCTGAAAAGCTTTTAATCCCAAGAGCAAACTTTTTGAATTATGAATATAGTTGAGAAGATCCTTGCACGTGGATCAGGCAAGTCCTCAGTAGCACCTGATGATGTTGTTTTTGCTGATGTTGATAAAGTAATGATGCATGATGTGTCTGGACCTGGTGTGATTAAGGTTTTTGATAAATTAAAAAAACAAGGAATTTCTGTCGATAAATTATGGGATCCTACCAAAGTTTGGGTAGCTGAAGATCACTTTGTACCTTCAGCTGATAAAATGTCTGCTGAAAATATTGTAAAATTATCTAATTTTACAAAACAATATGGTATTGAAAAACACTTCAAATACGGAATGGGTCAATATGGTATCTGCCATACCATCTCACATGAAGAAGCAATGGTAATGCCTGGTGATGTTTATGTTGGCGGTGATTCTCATACAAACACAACTGGTGCTTTAGGGGCATTTGCATGTGGTTTGGGTCATACTGATATTGCATATGTCTTGTTACATGGAAATATTTGGTTTAAAGTTCCTGAGACTTATTATTTCAAATTAAATGGAAAATTACCTGATCATGTGATGGCTAAAGATGTGATTCTAAAAATTATTGGGGATATTGGAAATGATGGTGGTGCATATAGAACAATGCAATTTGGCGGAAGTGGAATTGATGAAATGTCTGTTGAAAGTAGATTGACTTTGTGTAATATGACCACTGAAGCCGGAGCTAAAAATGGAATTGTAGAGCCTGATCAAAAAGTGGTTGATTATCTTTCCAAAAGAGGTGCCACAAATTTTAATTTAGTTACTGGTGATTCTGATGCGGAATATTCTAAGATATTTGAATATGAAAGTTCAGAAATGGAACCTATGATTTCAAAACCTTTCTCACCTGATAATACATGTGTTGTAGGTGAAGCTCCATCCGTTGAATTAGATAAATCATACATTGGTTCTTGCACTGGTGCAAAATACGAAGATTTGGAAGCTGCAGCAAAAATACTCAAAGGACGAAAAGTAAAGATTAGAACTGAAGTTTTACCTGCTGCCATTTCAATTTATCAACGTGCTATGGAAAATGGATTATTGAAAATTTTCTTAGATGCTGGTGTTACAGTTGGTCCACCTACTTGTGGTGCCTGTTGTGGTGCCCATATGGGCGTATTGGCAAAAGATGAAATTTGTATCAGCACAACTAATAGAAATTTCCCAGGAAGAATGGGACATATTGAATCTCAAACATATCTTTCATCTCCTATGGTTGCAGCAGCTTCTGCAGTAACTGGAAAAATTACTGATCCAAGGGATTTACTATGAGAGGAAATATCATAAAATACCCTCGTGATAACATTGACACTGATGTAATTATTCCTGGACAATATCTAAAAGTTCATGATTATGCTGAACTTGCAACTCATGCTATGGAGGGATTGGATCCTGATTTTCATTCTAAAGTAAAAGAAGGTGATTTTATTTTATCTGGAAAGAATTTTGGATGTGGTTCTAGTAGAGAACATGCTCCAATTGCATTATCTCATTGTGGTGTAAAAGCAATTCTTGCTTTATCTTTTGCAAGAATATTTTATCGAAATTCTGTTGATGGTGCATTTTTGCTACCTATTGAAATTGATCAAGATGCATATGATGGAATTTCTGAAGGTGATGAGATTGATATTGATATTTCAAAAAATGAAATAAAGAATATTACAAAAAATCAAACATACAAAATGAAACCTTTTTCTGAAATTATTGGAAAAATAATTGCAGCTGGTGGATTATTCAAGTATAAGCCAGATCAGGATTAAAATGGGGAAAACACTCTTTGAAAAAATTTGGGAATCTCATATTGTTGTTAAAAAACAAAATGAACCTGATTTAATTTACATCGATAGACATCTTGTACATGAAGTAACATCCCCTCAAGCATTTGATGGATTACGTATGAATAATAGAAAAGTTAGACGTCCTGATTTGACTATTGCTACAATGGATCATAATGTTCCAACTACTGATCGTTCTTTACCTATGCTGGATGAAACTTCATCTATACAAATTAAAACACTTGAAAATAATTGCAAAGATTTTGGAATCAAATTATTTGATATCAGCAGTCCTAATCAGGGAATTGTTCATGTAATAGGTCCTCAATTAGGCATAACTTTACCTGGTTCTACCATTGTTTGTGGTGATAGCCATACATCAACTCATGGAGCTTTTGGTGCATTGGCATTGGGAATTGGAACTAGTGAAGTTGAACATGTATTGGCATCTCAAACGTTATGGTTGGAAAAACCAAAAACATTTGAAGTTAGAGTTGAAGGAAAACGAAAGAATCCTCATGCAGTAACTGCTAAAGATATTATTCTTTCAATTATTAAAAATATTGGAACTGCTGGTGGAACTGGTACTGTTATTGAATATCGCGGTGAAGGAATAAGTGATCTTTCTATGGATCAAAGAATGACGATTTGTAATATGTCCATTGAAGGGGGGGCCCGTGCAGGATTAATTGCACCTGATGAAAAAACTTTTGATTATTTACGAAATAGAGAATATACTCCAAAAAATTATGAGTCTCTTGTGGATTCTTGGAGGGATGATCTTAAAACAGATTCTGATGCAACATTTGATAAGCAATTCATTTTAGACATTAATGATATTACTCCTCAAGTAAGTTGGGGAACTAACCCTGGAATGACTTGTGATGTAGATGAACCTATTCCATCCCCTGATGAATTCTCCAATGGAGATCCTAATCAAAAGAAGGGTGCTGAAAAAGCACTTGAATACATGGATCTTAAACCTGGAACTATGATTGAGGATATTAAAATTGATAGAGTGTTTATTGGATCTTGTACTAATGCAAGATTAGAAGATCTTATTGAAGCATCTAAAATAATTCAAGGTCAAAAAGTTGCCTCAACTGTAAGTGCAATGGTTGTCCCTGGTTCACAGATGGTAAAAAAACAAGCTGAAGAAATGGGACTGGATAAAATTTTTACCGATGCTAATTTTGAATGGAGAGAGGCTGGATGTAGCATGTGTCTAGGCATGAATCCTGATATTTTATCTCCTGGTGAAAGATGTGCTAGTACTTCAAATAGGAATTTTGAAGGTCGACAAGGCAATGGTGGTCGAACTCATTTGGTTAGTCCTGTGATGGCTGCTGCTGCTGCCATTAATGGTCATTTTGTTGATGTAAGAAAATTGGATTTGAATTAAAATGAAACCCTTTGAAAATGTAAAAAGCATTGTAACTCCGCTTGATATGGTCAATGTTGATACTGATCAAATTATTCCAAAACAATTTTTAAAATTAGTTCAAAAATCTGGATTTGGAAAATTCTTATTTTTTAATTGGAGGTATGATGAAAATAAAAATATAAAATCTGATTTTATATTAAATGATTCAAAATATGATGGTTCAAAAATTCTAGTAGCTGGTGATAATTTTGGATGTGGTTCTAGTAGAGAACATGCTGTCTGGGCTTTAGATGATTATGGTTTTTCTGTAATCATTTCTTCATCTTTTGCAGATATTTTCTTTAGCAATTGTTTCAAAAATGGAATATTGCCAATTTCATTGGACTCAAAATCAGTGGAAAAATTATTACAAGAAACTAATTCTGTCGAGGTTGATTTAGAAAATCAAATTATTAAAACCTCTTCTGAAGATATATCCTTTGAAATTAATTCTCACAAGAAAAAAATTCTTCTAGAGGGATTGGATGATATTGCACAAACTTTTCAATTTGAAGATGAGATATGTGCATTTGAAGAAAAATCTACAATCCCATCTGTTTTATGATTTTCGTTACTAATTTCTCGTTTCTCTCTAAAACCATTGGTGATTCTGCATCAATCCATTCTTTTTCTGCTATATCGTAAGCACTTACTTTGTCCTCTTTTGATAATTGTTGTAGAATGTCATATGATAGATTGATCTGTTTTTGATTTTTCTTTTTCTTTATTTTTTCAATAATGTCCTTTCCAAGCATATAGATTCCTAGACATTCTGATAATTGTAATTTCATTATTGGTTTTTCTTTAAACTCTTTGATTATTCCATCCTCAACTATTGCAAAACCTGTTTCTTCTTTTCTTTTTGTTCTGGTGGCAATGCATGCAGAACTTTTCTTTTCTTTGAATATGTCTTTCATTTTTTTTATATCTACTGCACATAAATTATCTACAAACCATAATAGAAATTCTGATTCATCTTTGAGCTCTTTCTCAATATGAAGTAAATCTCCTCCTGTACCACTTTGTGAATCCTGAACAAATTTAATATTTTTTTGATTTCCATAGTAGTTTTTAATTTGACCTCCTAGACCGTTATAATCTGAAATTATGATTATTTCTTTTATGAAATTAAATGATTTTAGATATCTTACAACATAATCTATCATTGGTTTTCCGTTAATTGGAGTCATTGCTTTTGGAAAATATTCTGTATATGGCTTGCCTCTGGTACCTTTACCGCCTGCTAAAATTATGGCCTTCACAGTCTAACGGTATGATTTCTGCTTTCTTCTTCTTGCACCAGGTCCGCCAAATTTCTTTGGTTCTTTTTGTCTGGCATCTCCACTTACTAGGTATTTATCAAAATCTTCGATTCGTTTTTTCAAGTCCTCTCTAGTTGCTTTTGGAAATGGATGGTCTTTTGGTTCTTTTTTAGATTTTGTCCAACCTATGAGTGCTCTAGTAATTCCAGTTGCAATTGCACTGGCTTGACCCATAAAACCTCCTCCTGTTACTCTAACAGAGATATCTATTTTCTCTCTTAGATCACCTGTAATTTCAAGTGGTGCTAAAATAACTTCACGAGCAGTTTCTTGTGGGATCATTTCAACTGGAACATTGTTAATTCTAACTTTACCAACACCTTTTGTAATGTACACGTGTGCACTAGCTGTTTTTCTAGTTGCAAAATAAATTTCAGTTTTTGGAGTTGTCATTCAGTCCACCCTATTACTCTACATATCTCTGCTAATGGTGTATAATTAGATGCCGCTCTTGTGATTAATGCTTTTTCAAATTGAATTTTTTCAATTGGTTTTGTGTCGTTTGGTGCACCGATATATGTTCGAAGTCTTGCAAATGCTAGTTTACCTGATGGTTTTCTATCAAATGGTAACATTTGACGAATCATTTTTGCCATAAGTGTATCTGGTCTTCTGTAGTGGACTGGTCCATGTTTATAATTGATAATACTGTTAATTTCTAAAAATTCTCTATACTCTCTAATTTGTGTCTCTCTTTTTCCACTCATCATAATTTTTTCACAATTAACAACTGTAACTCTTTGTCCTTGCAATAGTAATTTTGCAACATTTGATGCTAATCTACCTGCAATGTGATTTGTTGCATCTACAACAACTGGTCTATCTACTCTGATAACAATTTCTTGCTTAGAAGTATTTGAATTTCTTCCAGCAGGTTTGTTAATTCTTCCATTAGCCAAGTAGTACGACTCCTTTACCTGTAGGGTTTTGTTTGATTAAATCTAAATATGAAATTATTTTTCCACCATTTTCTAATACTTTAGCTGCTGCAGAGTTTGAAATTGAAAATGAACATAATGTAATTTTGTGTGATATAGCTCCTGTACCTAGAACTTTGCCTGGAAACACTACTGTGTCATTCTCTTTAGTTAGTTGACTGATTCTATTTACATTGATGTCTCTTCTTGCTATTGATGGTTTTAATGCATATTCTGCTAATTTACGCCAAATTGGTGCATCGTTTGCAACTGATGCTTTTCTAAGATCGCTTGCCATTCTAATAACAACTTGATTTGTCATGTGAATAATACGCCTTAAAACCCAAATATAATGTCTATGTTCTATTATTGTTCAATTTTGTTGATCATGTCTTTGAATTCAACAATTTTGTTAGATACTTCTTCTACGCCTGCAAGAATGATTTGTTCTGGAGTTAATGCTCCTGTAGATTCTACTGTAAGAATTTTCTCATTTTCTTTATCTGAATCTACGAGTGTTGCTATGTTTGCTGAGTTCCATTTTGCATGTTCTGTTCCTCTTCCCAATCTTGCATAACATTCAATTTTAATTTCTTGACCTGGAGCTAATATTATAATTGGAATTTTGTCTGAAGATGGTTTTACTGTATCGTCTTCAGATGATAATTCTCCAGATA
>Ga0308010_1000781_pt1 | contig 19247 bp, 19 predicted proteins | sample Neamet129_FD_202368 | JGI IMG/M metagenome (GOLD analysis project Ga0308010, IMG submission 202368) | Marine microbial communities from water near the shore, Antarctic Ocean - #129 | ecosystem: Environmental > Aquatic > Marine > Unclassified | place: Southern Ocean | collected 2014-07-24 | reverse complement strand
GTACAAGTCGGGTCACGATCTAAACAACAAATTGTTTCGAGCGATGCTCGAAGATGAAAGTGCGTGGGAAGTGGTTACCTTCGACGACTCAAACAAAGTGCCCATTTCGTACGCGACTGCCTTATACGCTTGATTTCTAATTCTGACTAACCCGAATTCGGCAGGTATGAGCCGTGACGCCCGCTTTTTTTGCCGCCGCAAGCAAAACTTCAGTTTCATAACGTAAGCGTGACGCCCACGCTGATGAAGCACATATCACCACTAACTCACCATCTTCCCTGACATTTGCGGCAACAATGGCACTTCTGTCGGACTCAGGCAGAGCATTACTGAGAACGTCGGTGAGCTCTCCCATGCGTCGAGCACGGTTAATGAGATCACCTAAGTCCCCGTCATTACTGGGATTTAGAAGATTCTTGAGCTTGCTGGTGGTCATGATAATGTGACGCAGTTGGCGCTTCTATCCTCTTTCAGGTGATCAAGGTTACCGTTCCCGGAGCCTCGCCTTGTAATGATTTCCGACATTATGCATAGTTTCGCTCTCGATGAAGGTATACCCGTTGAAAAGCAGGGTCGAAAATCCACCGGTCTACGGGAAACTCCTAAAGCAGCGGGGCTACCGGAGTGAGCGTGGACAGCAAGTTTATAACAACAGGAACAAGTGAATGCGGACTAATGGTCCGTGACTTCGCAACTTGCACAACACCGATGCGATCGATAGAGGCGCGTCTAGGGCGTACTAAATGAATGTAGTGATTTTTGGTAAGGGGTTCAGATCACCTCGGCAGGTGAACTTGACTGGCGTGATGGCTGGTCTGTCTATCGCCGCCGTTGCCGCACTCATAGTAAGTGCAGGTTTTGCGGTTGGCTCATGGCATGCGTCACGCACTGGGTCTGGAATAAGTTTAGATGAATTTCAGGGACTCACTGGTAAGTTGGACGAGCAGCGCACCAGCATTAACACTATCCGCCAGGAAAACGAAGATACATTGGACGCGCTGTCCATTCGTGTTGCACAAATGAACGCTCGCATGATTCGCCTGGACGCACTGGGTCGCCGGTTGATCGATATGGCGAACATTGACGACGGCGAATTTGATTTTGACTCCAACCCAGCTGTTGGTGGACCGGAAGAACCGATGTCAGCAGGCTCGAACGTCGCCGTTCTCGAAATGCCTGATGCAATGAATTTGCTCGGCGAACAACTCAGCAATCGTGAAGCGCAACTCGACGTTCTCGAAAGCGTGCTAATGAACCAAAACCTTAAAGATCGCGTTTACCCACAAGGTCGACCTGTCAGTGCGGGTTGGATTTCTTCTTATTTCGGCAAGCGAACTGATCCGTTCACCGGAAAGGCAGCGATTCATACCGGCATCGATTTTGCGGGTAAAAGTGGCGCAGAAATTGCGGCCGTGGCCGATGGAATCGTTACGTGGTCTGCTGACCGATATGGATATGGCCTCATGGTGGAGCTCAATCATGGTAGCGGGTATTCGACTCGCTATGCGCATAATTTACAAAACCTTGTGTCGGTCGGAGATGAGGTCAAGAAAGGGCAGATTGTTGCTCTGATGGGTAAAACTGGGCGCGCTACTGGCCCGAATCTGCATTTTGAGGTGCTGCATAACGGCAGCCGGGTTAATCCGGTGAAGTTCATTCGCGAATCCACGAAGTAAGCCAGCCCCATACCCCAGCCATTACTGAGCGAATCCGTATTATCGGGTAGCTCCTTGTGTTCGGCTAATTCGCCCATAAATCGCGACATCGCTTGGATATTTGTCTCTCCGCTTCTAGAATAGCGGCCTTTGTATGACCCGATATTAGGAGCCCTTTGTGGCCAATTTTCTGACACGCATATTTGGCAGCCGAAATGAGCGTCTGGTGCGTCAGTACGCGAAATCCGTTGCCGCTATTAATGCGCTTGAAGAGGAACTCAAAGCGCTTAGTGATGACGCGCTGCAAGCCAAGACAGCGGAGTTTCGGCAGCGATACAGCGATGGCGAAACATTGCAGCAATTATTGCCCGAGGCATTCGCTGTTGTTCGTGAAGCCTCCGTGCGAACAATGCAGATGCGTCCATTCGATGTTCAACTAATCGGTGGAATGGTGTTGCATGCTGGCAATATTGCCGAAATGCGCACAGGTGAGGGTAAAACGCTGATGTCGACTTTGCCGGCATACCTCAACGCGATCGGTGGCGACGGCGTGCATATTGTGACGGTCAACGAATATCTTGCTCAACGCGATGCAGACTGGATGCGCCCTATTTACGAATTTCTGGGGTTGACTGTCGGTGTATCAAAAGGTGGTCAAACGTCCGATGAAAAACGCGAGGCTTATAAGAGGGATATTACGTATGCGACGAACAATGAGCTCGGCTTCGACTACCTGCGAGACAACTTGGCATTCTCAACTGCAGACAAATCCCAACGCGGGCTAAATTTCGCGATCGTCGACGAGGTTGACTCAATCCTGATTGACGAAGCTCGGACGCCGTTGATTATTTCTGGTCCGACAGAATCCAACACAGATCTGTACGCAAAGATTAACAAGATGATCCCGAAGTTGATTAAGCAGGAAGAGACTGAGGATCCCAGCAACTACGATATTCCTGGAAATAAGGTCACGATAAGTGGCGAAGAGCCTGATGAATTAACGCTTGATGAGGCGATCGAGATCGCCGAGCAACGCGACGCCGACCTTGTAATGACTTCAATTGAAAGCAAGGTTGCAGCCTGCAGAATCGTAAAGCGCGGCGACTACACTGTCGACGAAAAAGCAAAACAAACTCATATCACCGAAGAGGGGCACGCACGAGTTGAGGCCCTAATGAGCCAGACCGGCTTACTGTCAGAAGGGGAAAGCCTTTACGACGCAGCCAATATTAAATTACTACACCACCTGGGTTCGGCACTGCGCGCTCACGCCATGTATCAGCGTGACGTCGAGTACATCGTAAAAGATGGTGAAGTTGTCATCGTTGACGAATTTACAGGACGGACAATGCCGGGTCGCCGTTGGGGCGATGGTCTGCATCAGGCTATCGAAGCGAAAGAAGGCGTCTCAATTAAGCAAGAAAACCAGACGGTTGCAGCGATCACGTTCCAGAATTATTTTCGTCTATACAATAATCTGTCCGGCATGACCGGTACCGCCGATACGGAGGCATTCGAGTTCCAGCAAATCTACGGACTTGAAGTTGTCGTTATTCCGACGCACAAAGACATGATTCGCGACGATCAACCCGATCTCGTATACCTGACCGAAAAAGATAAGTTTGAGGCCATCATCGAAGACGTCGTCGATTGCTCTGAACGCGGCCAGCCTGTTTTGGTTGGTACCACGTCGATTGAGGCGTCAGAGTTACTGTCTTCCTTGCTGAAGGGCAAGGGCATCAAGCACAGCGTCCTAAACGCGAAGCAGCACGAACGTGAGGCACAAATAGTACAGAATGCAGGTCGACCTGGCGCGATTACGATCGCGACCAATATGGCAGGTCGAGGTACCGATATTGTACTTGGCGGAAGTCTTGAGGCCGCACTGGAAGACGCTCGAAAGCGATATGGCAACGATGCCGATACTGTAGTAGTGGAAGGTGAATGGAAGCAACGCCATGAACAGGTTCTAGAGGCCGGTGGTTTGCACATTACTGGCACAGAGCGCCATGAGTCTAGGCGCATCGATAATCAGCTCAGAGGGCGCTCAGGACGCCAAGGCGACCCGGGCTCATCGAGATTTTACCTCTCGATGGAAGACACATTGATGCGTATTTTTGGGGATCCGGAACGGACTAAGAACCTGTTGTCTCGTGCTGGTATGCGCGAAGGTGAAGCGATAGAGAGTAAGCTGTTGTCGCGCCAGATTGAACGTGCGCAACGAAAAGTTGAAGCGCATAACTTCGACATCCGAAAGAACCTTCTCGAATACGACGATGTGGCGAACGATCAGCGCAAGGTTGTCTATCACCAGCGCGCTGAGCTAATGGATGCGGAGGAGGTCGAAGAGTCCGTAGCAGCGATTCTTGAGGAAGTCGTGGGAATAACGGTTGAGCAATACGTGCCACCGGGAAGCCTAGACGAAATGTGGGATGCGGATGGCCTAACTCAGGCGCTTGAGTCCGAGTATGGAGTCAGAGCGGATGTCGCTCGCTGGACGCGAGATAATAAGACCATTAGCGCCGAAGGTATTGTCGAAAAGTGTATCAAAGAGGCACAGGACAGCTACGAAAAAAGGGTTGGCGATATTGGTGCAGATCTGATGCGCAGCGTTGAAAAGAAAGTGATGCTGCACCAGCTGGACCATCATTGGAAAGAACATCTGGCCTCCATGGATCACCTGCGCCAGGGCATCGGATTGCGCTCCTACGCACAAAAGAATCCGAAACAAGAGTACAAACGGGAGGCATTCGAAATGTTCGGCACTATGCTCGAGCAGGTCAAACATGACACGATCAGTATTCTTTCCCGTATCCGCATCCGGGGCGAAAAAGATCTCGATGAAATGGCGGAACGCAAGCAGTCAGCCGATTCAATGAAGTTTCAGCATGCTGAGTCGAGTGCGTTGGACGAGCATGGCAAAGCATCTCAACCGGCAGGGCTGCCACCGGCTGAGCCATTTGTCCGCGATAGACGAAAAGTCGGTCGCAATGAGGCTTGCCCATGTGGTTCGGGTAAGAAATTCAAGCAGTGCTGCGGCCAACTGCACGCTTAGTTCGAACGTCATGAATCACTTCGACGTTGCGGCCGGGATACTCTGCGATTCTCAAGGTCGAATTTTGATCGCGGAGCGTTTGGATGGCGGACCGTTTCACGGCCTGTGGGAATTTCCAGGGGGCAAAATCATCTCTGGTGAGACAGCTCAGAAAGCCCTGTCGAGAGAACTCGCGGAGGAACTCGGTATCGAAGTTACGACTTCGTCTTCGTTCATGAATTTACGACACGAATATGAGGACAGAATCGTCACTATCGAGTTCTTTATTGTTAGTGAGTGGAACAGCGACCCAATCGGTCGAGAGGGACAAGAGTTGCGCTGGGTGCCAACGGAGCTGCTCGATGCAAACGAATTATTGCCGGCTGATGCCCCCGTGGTGAAAGCACTGCGGCGGCATTAGGTCGGGCCAGGAAAACTCAGCAAATTGAGAGCTGGAATGGCACGTCATGTCCGGTCTGGATGGCGCGACTGTCGACGGTTGACCACTCCAGGAAGCGAACCGTAAAACGGTGCTGACTGCCACTAATCTCCGGGAACAGTGGCGAATCTTCAGCAAGACTCAGCCTTAATAACCGGCAATTGCCGTTTTTCTGCATATTGTGTTGGTACATGCCGTTTATAGCCTTTCTGTGCGTTGGCTGCGCACTTTCTCGTATTAGCCAAAGTACTTCACTAACGCCATCACAAAGCGTTCTAACGGTTTGTATCCACTCGGTGAGGTCTTGCTGTCGTCGAGCTATGGGTTGCCGCAACCAATGGCTGTACTCCGGCAGGTCGAATTCACAGGTGCCACCCGGGATAGCGCTTCTATGCTTGATCGCATTTAGAAAATCGCTGTCTTTTAGGGGTTGTAGAAAGCCGGTTCCGATAAGCGAGATCTGCTCGCGGGTTTTGGATAAATTATCCATTAGATTTCCCAAGCGGCCACCATCAACGCCGGAATGGGTTTGAAATCGCTCGAAAGCACTGATTTGATGGTCCAACTCGCTCAATACCTCGCTTCGGACATCACCTCGCAGGAGAATGGCCTGAATTTCCAACAGCGTGGATATCGTGTCACGGGTTGCCCAGTCATCATCTTTTTCACTGTTCTTGAGCATCGGATGATACAGAAACTCAAGCCTGAGAAACGTCCGCATACGCTCGGAAACCGGCTGTTCATAGTGTGCGATGCCCGGGGCAGGCTGAGCAGTGATTTTTCCAGCAGGTTTAGCCATCGGGCTATTTTGCTCTAGACCGTGGGCCGTAGCAAATAGTTGACGCTATAGGGCGAAGTCGATTTTTTTGGGAAGGCATCAATTCGATGCCAAGCGACGATAGCGTCGATGTAGCTCAGTAACCTTAATCTGCATCGCGTCGATTCCTTCGTCATTGCGAATAACGTCATCGGCGATTTCCAGACGGCTTTCCTGGCTGGCCTGTGCCGCGATGATACGCAGCGCCTGCGCTACCGATTCATTATCGCGTTTTATTAGCCGCTTGATCTGAACTTCCTTGCTGCAGTCCACGACCAGAATCCTGTCGACGAAGTCTCTAAGCGCCGACTCGACTAATAAGGGCACCACAATTATCTGATATTTTCCGCCGGCGTCATTTGCTCGGCACTTTGTTTCGATTGAAATCTTGGGGTGTAAAATTGCCTCGAGGTCGAGGCGAGCGTCTTGATTAGAAAATACGGCGGCTCTCATCGCAGCGCGATCGAGATGACCGTCGGCACTTATAAACGAATCACCGAATTTCTCTCGTATTTCTTTAAGCGCCGGTTGACCTTTCTGAACGACCTCTCTGGCAATAATGTCGGTATCAATAACCGGAACACCAAGCTCCGCGAACTGGTCAGCGACAGTCGATTTTCCGCTGGCTACGCCACCGGTAAGCCCAATTCGAAAAGGTATGTTGGATTCTTTGTTAGTCACTCAGAACATCAGATCAATGTAGGTGTTTCTTATCGTCTCACCCCAAAGCATCGCGATCCAGCCAGCTGCCGCTATATAAGGACCGAAGGGAACTGGAGCACTTCGATCTTTGCCTTGGAATACGATCAGGGTGACGTTGATTACTATACCGACAACAGCAGACATCATAATGATGATCGGTAGTTGCTGCCATCCGAGCCAAGCACCGAGGGCCGCCAATAACTTGAAGTCGCCGTAGCCTATGCCGTCTTTCCCCGTTATGAGCTTGAAGAGCCAGAAGACGCTCCACAAGCTTAAATAACCTGCGAGTGCTCCAATGATGGCGTCTGATGGGTTAATAAACAGCGTGCCGGTATCTGACAAGGGATGAAGCAGACTCATGCTGAGCCCAACCCACATCAGGGGCAGTACGATTGAATCTGGGATCAATTGAGTGTCCGCATCGATCATCGCTATCGCAATCAATGTTACGGCTAACGCGATCGCCATCAATGCTTCGATGCCAGCTCCAAAATGCCACGCAGTAATAGCCGCCAAAGACGCAGTGATCAGTTCGACTAGTGGATAACGGGCGGATATCGGTGTTTTACAATTCGCGCAGCGACCTTTCAGGAATAAATAGCTAATAACAGGAATATTTTGCAGGGCCGTAATTAATTTTCCGCAGGAGGGGCAGCGTGAGCGCGGCACAGTTAAATCAAAACGCCCCTCGAGGCTACGAGCAGTCGCCGGATCAAGATTACGGAGATGAACGACTTCCAATTTTCTCTGGCAGCGGCCTGTAGTCCGTAGTTCTTTTAGCTTCTGCTCGGCCGCCTGGTCGCGCCATTCACGCTCCATCATAATAGGTAGGCGATGGATAATGACATTCAGAAAACTGCCGATCAACAATGCGAATGCGAAAACGACAGCAATAAATACCGGCGCAGATTCGCTCATTAGTTCAAGCATTCTTAACCTCCATTAGCTGAGCAGACCGGATGCAAAAACGGTGTTCGGAGTGTCATCCGAACACTGTATGCATGCAAATATACCAGCGCTGTTTTTATACGACCGCACCAAGTTTGAAGATCGGGAGATACATCGCGACAACGAAGTCACCGACCAGAACACCAAGGATTGCTATGATTATCGGCTCAAGCAAGATTAGTCTGTGATGCTGTTGCTGCCATAAGGTCAGCGTTGTTGCGTTACTGTAAGTATTACAGTCTCACTGATCCAAATGCCCGATTCAACTGGATTTTGTGCGATTTTTCACAGTTACGGAATTTGATTAAGTAAAACGCCAGATTTCGGCGATCTTTATCTAATTCCGACAGATCGCGGGAAGATATCTTGTCAGGACCGTGGTTGGTACATAAGCAGTGCCGGGCATTATAACGGACCCACCACCCGGTTGACTGGCTGCTCCACAACGCCACGCGACGCCGCCAGAAGGGGTTAAGTATGGTGTGAATGATACTACGTCGCCGAAAACATCGGCATGCGCACGGCTACCCATCATCACGTCGATCCGGCCATCGTTAACTTCAACTTGCGACACGTACAAGCCGCGTGAGTCTGTTGCAACGGCTGACATACCGGCAGCCACTCTGTCTGTGGGAGGTGCGCCGTCCTGGTTGTACGCGTCGACGACCGGCGATTTCGCCTCGGCACCCATATTGATAGCCTCTACTACTTGCGCCCGAATGGTGTAGGTCTGATATGCAGAAACAGCCAGAGACGCGAGAATCCCTATAACCGCCACAACGATCATCAATTCAATGAGTGTAAACCCATCATTTTGTCTTATTTTACTCATGCTGAGGAAACTCTGGAATCAGCAATAACTCTAACTTATTTAAGGCATGGCATCGAGATACTGGTTCGCATGAGCCATCAAATTGATAGTGAAGAAATCCAAAAAAACCCCAGCAAATCGGGGTTTTTTCAACTGACATGACTGACATAGTAAGAAAGATTGTGTCAGATAACCCTGTTATGGGCGACATGCGGCCGGAAGGCGCTTGCTAGCTATAGAGGCACTGGCGCAAACCCAGGAAATAGAGCCTTGATTGTCAGTTGCCTGCATCGTAACTGTATTGCCGCTGAGGTATGTAGCGTTGGCATCACCACCGTACGTAATGGTTATCAGGCCGCCACCACCGACTGTTACGCCCGTAGTGTACTTGCCAGTGATTGAGGCAGATAAAGACAGCCCTGCAGTAGCGTTGTCAGCAGGCCAGTTGCCAGAATCCATGCGAAATTCAGCTGTAGCAGCCTTCGCAGCGCCAGAAAGCGTCAAGCCTTCAGCAACCTGTGCGCGGATCGTGTAGTCCTGGTAAGCAGGAATAGCGATCGCAGTCATAATGCCAATGATCGCTACAACGATTATCAGTTCGATAAGTGTAAAGCCTGGTTGTTTCTTCATCTCGTTTTCTCCATGCATTTGAAAATGTTTAAAAATATACGGCGCAATGGTCTTTATGAGATATCAAGCAAGCGACGTGTCAATAGCTGTGTGGCCAATGCGGTAGCAAAATAGTCTGTGGCAGTAGTGATATAAGGTACAGGATTCGTATAGCCGAAGAAATGAGGGCAGGATTTCGCGAAGAATGGACCAAGCAAGGCGATGCAAATTAACAAGGCGAAACACGTTCAGTGCCGCCAGAACACGCCAGGTCAGATACGGTTCTTCAATTGTCTTTTGTATCAGGGCGCTCCAACTGCCGCGGAAAGTCCATTTCAGGGGGGCTCAGTTTATGCCTGATTCATCTGCGAATTGTAGACTGAATATGGACATGGGTCCCGCAAACCTACAAAATACGCCGTCTTTTTCGCCGCTATCGCGAAATCCTCTACGTCAACACAAGAAATCCAATGAATCTTCACGAATATCAGTCAAAAATCTTGTTCAGGGACTACGGTATAACCGTCCCGCGAGGCATTCCCGCTGACTCTGCGGATGCAGCCGTCAAGGCGGCCGAGGAACTCGGTGGCAAATTCTGGGTTGTAAAGGCTCAAGCCCATACTGGTGGTCGTGGCAAAGCGGGCGGCGTCAAACTCGCCCGTACGCTTGATGAGGTTCGCGAATACGCGGATGAAATGCTGGGAATGACACTGGTCACTTATCAAACAGGACCGGAGGGTCTGCCGGTCAACATAGTTTACGTTGAAGAAGGCTCAGAGATTGATCGCGAGCTGTATCTGAGCATGCTGGTCGATCGCGAGGTCAGCCGCATCTCCTTTATAGCGTCGGCTGCGGGTGGCATGGATATCGAGAAGGTGGCTGCAGAAACGCCCGAGAAGATTTTTGCGATCGCGATCGCGCCGGATGCTGGCTTACAGGACTATCAGGTGCGTCAACTGGCCTTCGGTCTCGGACTCGACAAGAAGCAAATGCGGCAATTCGGCGATCTCGTCAAGAAGCTGTACCAGTTGTATGTCGATACGGACGCCAGTTTGATCGAGGTGAATCCTCTGATCACCAATACGGCGGGCGATGTCATTGTGCTTGATGGAAAAATCAACGTCGACGCTAGTGCTCTATTTCGACAAAAAGAAATCGCTAAACTTCGAGATCCGAGTCAGGAAGATGAGGTGGAACGAGAAGCAGCGGAACATGATCTGAACTACGTCTCGCTTGACGGCAATATTGCCTGCATGGTTAACGGTGCTGGACTCGCGATGGCGACAATGGATCTCATCAAGTTGCACGGCGGTGATCCGGCGAACTTCCTGGACGTCGGCGGTGGCGCAACGGCCGAACGTGTCTCAGCAGCATTCAAGCTCATCCTCTCCAACGAAAATGTTGCTGCAATTTTAGTTAATATTTTTGGTGGCATCGTGCGTTGTGACCTGATTGCAGAGGGAATTATCAGCGCGGTCAAAGAAGTCGGTGTCAGTGTTCCGGTCGTTGTACGACTGGAGGGCACAAACGTAACAAAAGGCCGCGACCTTCTGGCAAATAGCGGACTCGACATCATTGCGGCCGATGACCTTACTGACGCAGCACTCAAGGTAGTTGCTTCGGCAGCCTGATAGAGAAGAATTTAATGAGTATTTTGGTTAATAAAGACAGCAAGATTCTTTGCCAGGGCATCACCGGCAATCAAGGTTCATTTCATACCGAACAGTGCATCTCCTACGGCACCAAGGTTGTTGGCGGTGTCACACCAGGTCGCGGTGGCTCCGAGCATCTTGGTGTTCCCGTCTACAACACGATGCAAGAGGCTGTTCAGGAAACAGGCGCGGACGTCAGTATGATTTATGTGCCGCCATCGTTTGCGGCGGATGCGATTCTCGAAGCGGCCGACTCGGGCATCGCGTTGATCGTATGCATTACTGAAGGTATTCCCATTAACGACATGGTCAAGGTGAAATCGTCATTACGTGACAATAACTGCCGCCTGATTGGACCGAACTGTCCAGGCATCATTACGCCGGACGAATGTAAGATCGGTATCATGCCAGCATTCATCCATCAAAAAGGGCGCATCGGCGTCGTGTCCCGGTCGGGTACACTGACCTACGAGGCGGTGTATCAGACGACAACGAACGGTCTGGGGCAGAGCACTTGCATCGGCATTGGCGGCGACCCGGTGCGCGGTATGAATTTCATCGATTGTCTAGAGTTATTTCAGGATGATCCGGATACTGACGGTATAATCATGGTCGGCGAAATCGGCGGAACGGACGAAGAGGCCGCTGCTGAATTCATCCAGAGTAATGTTACCAAGCCTGTTGTTGCTTATATCGCCGGTGTAACGGCGCCCACAGGAAAACGTATGGGACATGCCGGTGCAATTATTGCTGGCGGCAAGGGCACCGCCGAGGATAAATTCAAGGCGTTGGATGCTGCTGGCGTTGCAACGGTTCGATCACCGGCAGAACTTGGCTCGAAAATGCTGGAAGTTATTAACTCGTAAGTCTTGGTGTTCCGGAGTTAAGTATGGACCACAATGTCAAAGTCGCGTTGGCTCAGGTTAACCTAGCGGTCGGTGATATAGCCGGTAATACCGAAAAAATAATTGCCTATTCTGCACAAGCTCGCGATGATCTTGATGCTGATCTGGTCATTTTTCCGGAGCTCAGCATTTGCGGTTATCCGCCGGAAGACCTCCTATTTCACGCCAGTCTTCGTTACTTGGTCGAAAACGCGATGGCGAAGATTAGCGAGAGCATCTCCGGCATCGCAGTTCTAATTGGTTTCCCGGAATACAGTCAGGACAAGATCTACAACGCCTGCGCAGTTATTCGCGATGGCAAAATTCTTGCCCATTACCGCAAACAGTCGCTGCCTAATTACAGCGTTTTCGATGAGGAGCGCTACTTTACGCGCGGCAACGATGCTTCGGTCTTTACGTTAAATGGCGTTCGTATCGGGCTGAATATTTGCGAGGACGTTTGGAGTGTCGGCCCGATGGACAGAGCTCATTCTGCTGGCGCCGAATGCATTATCGCTATCAACGGATCGCCCTTCGAGAAAGGCAGCCAGGCGACGCGTGAGACGCAGGTGAAAAAGCGGGTAATGAATGTCCAGCTTCCCGTTATTTACGTCAATATGGTCGGTGGCCAGGATGAGCTGGTATTTGATGGCGGATCATTCGCCATGTCGGGCGATGGAGAAATGGCATTCCGTGCACCTGCATTTGAGGAAGGTCTGCATGCAGTCGATTTACAAGCATCGGCGTCAGGCGTTGTGCTGCAAGCCGGGATTTCCGCGGATTTGTTGGATGCTGACGCCAGCGCTTACAAAGCACTGGTTACAGGCACTCGTGACTACATTACCAAGCACGGTTTTCCGGGCATTATTCTCGGCCTGTCAGGTGGGATCGATTCGGCGTTGGTTGCGACTATCGCTTATGATGCGATCGGGCCTGATCGTGTACGCGCCGTGATGATGCCGTTTCGTTACACGTCTAACATGAGTCAGGAAGACGCGGCTCTGCAGGCAGCGGCGCTGGGTATTCGCTATGACGTGATTTCGATAGAACCCATGTATGAGGCAACGATTGCGCAACTGGATCTGGTGCTTGGTGAACGCGAACCCAATGTAACCGAAGAAAACATTCAAGCGCGCTGTCGAGGATTACTCTTGATGGCGATATCGAACAAGACTGGACGCATGTTGCTAACCACGGGCAACAAGAGCGAGATGGCCGTTGGATACGCGACCTTATACGGCGATATGGCCGGTGGCTTTGCTCCTATCAAGGATTGCACTAAGACGCTGGTCTATCGTCTGGCCAGGTATCGGAATTCGCTCGGCGCTGCCATACCGGAAAGAGTCATTGAGCGAGAGCCGTCGGCCGAGCTGCGGCCGGATCAGAAAGACAGTGATTCGCTGCCTGACTATGATGTCCTTGACCCAATTCTCGAGGCGTTTATCGAGGAAGACCTTTCTGTCGCGGAGATTACAGAACGTGGATTTGACCGGGACACGGTCGTCCACATTTTGGAGATGGTACAACGTAACGAATACAAGCGCCGTCAAGCGCCGCCAGGTGTCAGAATCAGTGGTCGCGCGTTCGGCCGGGATTGGCGTTACCCGATTACCTCAGGTTACAAATTCCCGCACTAATTCAGTCTAGCTTTAAATGGGAGACGATCGTCTATCCATTTCATCAACCTGCCTTTCGGCTTGCCGGCTTCTACATCGTCTCCGTCGCTCGGAAAGTTGGTGGCAAGAACCCGGCGCGCATCGTCTCGAAGATCACTCATTCCAAGCGCATCATAGGCTTCGGCCATAATGCGGAGTGACTCCGCGTTTCCGGAAGCGCCGTTGTACTCCTCTAAAGCGGACTTGGCCCGATTAACCGCGGCTATATAGGCGCCATGGCGCAAGTAGTATCCGGCGATGTAGTTTTCGTAAGTCAACATTCGCTCCTTGATGGCCACTATGCGCTGTTGAGCGTCCGCCGAATACTCACTGTCGGGATAACGCTCAATCAAGCGGCGAAAGGTTGAATACGCGAGATCTGTGTCTCCAGGCGGTCGTTTGGTTGTATCTTTTCGGAACCAGCGATCGAAGAGTCCAGCTTCACCTTCAGAATAGGACAGGCCCTTTATGTACAAGGCGTAATCGACGCGGTCGTGGACCGGGTTTTCACGAATAAAGGTATCGGCGGCGTCTACCGCTTGTTCAAGCTGGCTGCTTTGATAGTAAGCGTGCATGAGCTCCAGCTGAATTTGTCGCTCAACGTCGCTAAACGGGAATCGAGCCTGAATGGCCTCGAAAACTGCAATACCCGTTCGATAATCCTCGTTTTCTATCGCTTCTTGCGCCGTTTCGTACGCCTCGGCGATGTCATCCACTTCAGAGCGTTGTTCGTCCTTGCCTCCACAGGCCAGAAGACTTGCGCCAAGAATAACGAGCACGAATAAACGGGCGCGCCGAACAAATAGCGGGTTGAGTTGTAATTTTAATTGCATACTATCGTCTATAAAAATCTATCGAAGGTGCATACGCCGCCTGCTGGGCGGTTCAAGGTCGGCGAGTATACCGTAAACTAGGGCCTAATCATGAGCGCCAAAAAACAAATAAATACGATTCCCGACGAGTTCGCCGGTTTGCGGTTGGACCAGGCTTTGGCGCGGATGTTTCCTGAGTATTCGAGAAGCCGGCTAAAGGACTGGTTGCTGGCCGGAGCCATTACGGTTCAGGGAGGACCAAAACGGCCACGTGACGCGGTTTCTGGCGGGGAAACCGTTGAGCTTGTGGCGCAGGTGGAGGTCAGCGTTAGGACACAAGCGGAGCCCATCGTGCTCGACATTGTGCATGAGGACGACGAGCTTCTCGTCGTCAATAAGCCGGCGGGGCTGGTTGTACATCCCGGGGCCGGCAATCCGGCTGGCACACTCATGAACGGACTATTACACCGATGTCCGGCACTGGAGGAAGTTCCGCGTGCCGGTATTATTCATCGACTGGACAAAGATACCAGTGGATTATTGGTAGTTGCCAAGACCTTGACGACCCATACCGCGTTGGTGCGATTGCTAGAGGATAGAGAAATTTCTCGGCACTACCTCGCTATTTGCAATGGTGCCTTGACTGGCGGTGGAGTGATCAGCGAGCCGATTTCGCGTCACCCAGTCGACCGCAAACGTATGAGTGTGCAGCAAAACGGCAAACCGGCAGTCACCCATTTCACGGTGAAAGAACGCTTCGCTGCGTTCACCTATGTAAATGTGAAGCTCGAAACGGGACGCACGCATCAAATTCGGGTGCATTTCGCACACCGCCGACATGCGTTGGTCGGAGATCAGGTCTACGGTGGGCGTTTGGCGTTGCCCAAGGACGCATCTGAAGAAATGATTCAGGTATTACGCCACTTCAAACGCCAGGCACTGCACGCGACTAGATTGGCATTTATCCATCCTGTCACCGAGGAAATGATCGATCTTGACATTTCACCGCCGAAAGATTTCATGATGCTGGCCGACACGATGCGCCGAGATGTCGCCAGTGCTTGACTGGATTGCCGCAGATTGGATGGCCCCTGCATCGATTGTCGCCGGTACAACACTTCGTACAATGGACGGCTCATCTTTGCCGGTGCCGGGAGTTCCTTGCTGGATGAACCAGGTCCACGGTGTCACGGTCATTACGGCCACTCAATTCGTGGAGCCACCAGAAGCTGACGGATTGGTCAATGGAGCATCGGGGCTGGTTTGCGTTGTTCGAACGGCGGATTGCCTGCCCGTCCTTTTTTGCTCACGCGATGGCAATATATTTGCTGCAGCGCACGCAGGATGGCGCGGCCTGGCAGCAGGTGTTCTGGAAAACACAGTCGATAAAATGGCAGTTGATGCGGCTGAACTGATGGCGTGGCTCGGGCCGGCGATCTCCCAACCGTCATTTGAGATCGGCGATGAAGTCAGGGCCGCATTTATGGCACACGATTCCGATGCTGAGGCCTGTTTTGTCGCCAATTCTCGAGGTCGATGGCAGGGCGACCTCTACGCTCTGGCGCGCCAACGACTGACGGCCGCCGGTATTTCCGAAATTTCTGGCGGTGGTTTTTGTACTTATCTTGATGAGGATCGCTTCCACTCGTACCGGCGCGACCCGACCTGCGGTCGAATGGTCAGTTTCGTCGGACTGAAGACCCTTTGAAAACAATCCTCTAGCCGCAATTTTGAGCGCAGCCTGATGCGCGAGGTCACCAGTCAACAACTAAGATATAATTGCCGGCCCTCGGCACCCCTAAGTGCATACGGAGTTTTGATAGATGCCGATTTACGGTTACGCCTGCAAGAGCTGTGAACACAGTTTCGATGCTCTGCAAAAAATAAATGACCCAAAGCTGGTTGATTGTCCTGAGTGCGGTGAGCCGTCGCTCAAGAAAATGCTGTCTGCGCCAAAGTTTCGATTGAAGGGCAAGGGTTGGTACGAGACCGACTTTAAGACGGGGGACCAGCGTAATCTCGCGGGCGAGTCAGATAAAAAACCGGCGAAGACGTCCACGGATGTGGAAAAGCCGGCTAAGAAAACCGAGACGAAAAAGAAAGACATGGATACTAAGGTGAAATCCGCTTGAAGCGCATACGGCGATATTTGGTTGCAGGTATCCTCGTTTGGGTACCACTCGTAGTTACTTATCTATTACTGAGGTTCGCGGTCGGCCTCATGGATCGAACGCTGCTGCTGATTCCTGCGCCCTATCGACCAGAAGCCCTTTTGGGTGTAAATATTCCTGGATTGGGCGTGATTCTTGCGATCGTTGTATTGCTGCTAACGGGTTTACTGGCCGCAAACTTCGTGGGCCGGGCGTTTGTCGGTGGCTGGGAAAGCTTGATGGATCGTATCCCGTTTGTGCGAGCCGTCTATTCCGGCGCAAAGAACTTCGCTGAAATGGTGTTTTCTGATTCCAGTCAATCGTTCAAACACGTTTTGCTGATTCAATATCCACGTAAGGGGCTGTACAGCCTAGCCTTCCAGACATCCTCGAAGCTGGGCGAGGTTCAGGGACGAACGGGTGAAGACGTCGTTTGTTGCTTCGTGCCGACCACGCCGAATCCTACTTCCGGCTTTATTATCATCGTCCCACGGAAGGACATTACGGTACTGGATATGGAGGTTGATCAGGCGCTCAAGATGATTATCTCTTTGGGCGTCGTGATCCCACCGTGGACCAAGGAGCAGACAGCCGAACTTCCGTTTGATATGCCGGACGAGTCAGCTTGATAAGCGGGCGTCCAGCCCGTACCATTCCGCCTCTTTTTTCACGGGTTTTCCTTTCAAATGACGATGCGTAGCCATTATTGCGGAGAGATTAATGAATCTCTCAACGGGACTGAGATTGAGGTCTGTGGCTGGGTTCACCGGCGGCGAGACCACGGTGGCGTTATTTTTATCGATCTTCGCGATCGGGAGGGGCTATTGCAGGTCGTTTTTGACCCAGATCGGGCTGAAATCTTTGCGCAAGCTGAGCGGATTCGCTCTGAATATGTACTGAAAGTTAAGGGCCTCGTACGGCCGCGTCCGGACGGCACGGTCAATCGGAACATGCGTACGGGTCAGGTCGAAGTGCTGGCGCATGAGCTCGAGATTCTCAACAAGTCCGAAACGCCTCCCTTTCATCACGATGAGCGGGCCAACGAGGAAATTCGCCTAAAGTACCGTTATATCGATCTGCGTCGCGAGAACATGCTCGGTAACCTGATGCTGCGCCACAAAGTAACGATGGCCATGCGTAACTATCTTGATGGCAATGGTTTCGTTGACGTCGAAACACCGATGTTGACCAGGGCAACTCCGGAAGGTGCACGAGACTACATCGTTCCAAGCCGAACGCACCCAGGAAAATTCTTCGCGTTGCCGCAGTCGCCGCAGATTTTCAAGCAGCTCCTGATGATGTCGGGGCTCGATCGCTATTACCAAATAGTGCGTTGCTTCCGCGACGAAGACTTGCGCGCTGATCGCCAACCAGAATTCACACAGCTTGATATCGAGATGAGCTTCGTCGACGAAGATGAGGTAACGGGCGCTATGGAAGGCATGATTCGTCATCTCTTTAAAGAGGCGATGGATATCGAACTGCCGGAGACGTTCCCGCGAATGACGTATGCCGATGCGATCCATCGCTATGGTTCGGATAAACCTGACTTAAGAATCGATCTCGAATTAGTCGAAGTCGCAGACCTTATGAGCTTTGTTGATTTTAAAGTGTTCGCAGGACCGGCATTAGATCCTGAAGGCCGCGTCGCTGCACTGTGCGTTCCTGGCGGTGCTGAAATGAGTCGTAAGGTTATCGACAACTACACGGCATACGTCGCTACCTACGGCGCCAAAGGCCTAGCTTATATCAAGGTCAATGATGTTGATGTAGGCCGCGATGGACTGCAGTCACCGATACTCAAATTTCTTCCCGATGATGCGGTAAGTGGCATTATCGAGCGCACGGGTGCGAAGACGGGCGACCTGATTTTCTTCGGCGCTGACAAGGCACGCGTAGTGAATGATGCGCTTGGCGCTTTACGAGTCAAGGTGGGCGAAGACCGTGGCCTAGTTTCTGACGGTTGGGCACCACTTTGGGTTGTGGACTTTCCGATGTTTGAGAAGGACGCGACGAACAAGCGATGGACAGCATTGCATCACCCATTCACCGCGCCGAGCATCGATGATCCCGATGCGCTGCGAGCGAACCCTGGCGAAGCACTATCCCGGGCTTACGACATGGTCTTGAACGGTTCTGAGATCGGCGGTGGTTCGATTCGAATCCACGATCAGGAAACGCAGGCTGCGGTTTTTGATCTGCTGGGCATCAGCAAAGAAGAAGCGGACGAGAAGTTCGGCTTCCTGCTCGAAGCACTACAGTACGGTTGTCCGCCGCACGGCGGCGTTGCGTTCGGGCTTGATCGAATCGTCATGTTGATGGCGGGTGCAGACAGCATTCGCGATGTCATTGCTTTTCCGAAAACGCAGACTGCGAGCTGCCCGCTAACCAACGCACCGGGTGAAGTTTCCCAAGCACAACTCAAGGAAGCCGGCATCCGACTCCGAGTACCGCGCACTGAATAATACTTAGGCGACAGTAGCCTGCGTCCACGGCCATCTATCCCATGGCGTTGGAATGTATCCGATCAAACGCCGCCTCGATCGCATGGTGGGGGCGCCGCACATTGGGACCGCGTTGCCGCCGGATCTTCCGTAGACAGTTAGTGTGATGGCAAGCAGCGTTACTGCGCGTTTCGTGTCATCGTAAAAGAGCTCATAGAAGTCGCCCATACGATAAAACACCAGCATATCCAGGTAGTTGGACTTGATATCGAGATACTCGCGCATCATCTGCATGTGGACGTGAGTTACTTCGGCTTTTATGTTGTTATTTTTAGTACCATAGATGCGTGAAAATACTGCATGTCGAAACTGGGCGCCATTTTCTAGGCGGTCCACAGCAGGTTGTCTACCTGATCAATGCGTTACGTGAGCGTGGTCACGATAATACACTCGTTTGTCCGCCAGATTCCGGCATCGACGGCGTGGCTCGCCAGGCTGGAATTCGGGTGCACAATTTCTTCTGCGCGGGTGATCTGGATTTTTCGTTCGCATATCGTTTGTTTCAGCTCCTGAAAGAGCAGGCACCGGACATAGTCCATTGTCACAGTCGCCGGGGCGCTGATTTTCTGGGCGGT
>Ga0308010_1000777_pt1 | contig 19341 bp, 18 predicted proteins | sample Neamet129_FD_202368 | JGI IMG/M metagenome (GOLD analysis project Ga0308010, IMG submission 202368) | Marine microbial communities from water near the shore, Antarctic Ocean - #129 | ecosystem: Environmental > Aquatic > Marine > Unclassified | place: Southern Ocean | collected 2014-07-24 | reverse complement strand
CCTAAATACTTTTTTACTAAATCTGGATGTTTCTGAATAGCTTCTGAGATAGAACAAAAAATTATTCCTTTTTTTGTTAATTCATCTTTAAATGTAGTCGCTACAGAAACTGAATCAAATACAGCGTCAACTGCTATTCCGTTTAGTCTCTGCTGTTCAACTAATGGTATTCCTAGTTTTTTGTATGTTTCTAGTATCTTTGGATCAATTTCATCTAAGCTCTTCGGTTTTTCTGAAGAACTTTTTGGTGCAGAATAATAATATAAGTCTTGATAATTAATTTTAGGATATTTTGGTTTCTGCCAACTTGGTTCTTTTAAACTTTGTAATCTCTTAAATGCCTTTAGTCTCCAATCTAGCATCCATTTAGGTTCTTTTTTAATATCAGAAATAAATTTTATAGTATCTTCATTCAGACCTTTTGGAGCTCTAATACTTTCAATATCAGTAGTGAAACCATACTTGTAGTCTTTGTTAATGTTAAGATCTTGACTGTTCATTATCTTTTACTTTTTACCCTGTTGTTGTATTGTTAAAAAATATTTTCTTCTCTTAGAATTAGTTCGTTAAGATTTTTATTTTCAAAAAAACTATTAATATGTTTTTCTAAGTCATCCCAAAGATAGTGCGTTATACATTTAACTGATCTTCCGTCACAACCTTTTTTTGAATCTTTTTTGCAGTTAAGTGTTTTGACTTCTTCATCAACTGCAGAAATAATATTAGAAAGTTTTATATCTTTTGCCTAGCATGTATCCGCCCTGAGACCCTCTTACGCTTTTAACTAAATCGTTATTTTTTAATTTAAAAAATAACTGTTCTAAATATGAAAGAGATATATTTTGTCTTGTGGCAATTTCATTTAAACTCACAGGCTTAATATTTTGGTTAGAGGCTAAGTCTGCCATAGCCATAACTGCGTACCTACCTTTTGTTGTTAATTTCATAGTTTTACCTTGTTTTAGTGGTTTATTATCCTATTCCTAGTAATTTAGTCAAGTATATAAAAAAACAAATTGTCTCAAGTAAAATATGCTATAAGTCTTTTTTTTGAAACTAATAATCATTACCAACTTATGAAACCTAAAATTGTTGAAATATTTATACCTGGACCCGCAGGGAGGCTTGAGGCAAAATACTATAAAAATCCAAAATTTGGATCACCTATTGCAATAGTTCTTCAACCGCACCCTCAATATGGCGGGTCAATGAATAATAAAATTGTACAAACTGCTTATAATATTTTTTTAGAGAACGGATTTTCGGTAATCAGAATTAATTTTCGAGGTGTTGGGAAAAGTGACGGTGTTTTTGATAATGGACAAGGTGAATTATCAGATGCAGCGGCGGCGTTAGATTGGATCGAAAGAGAAAATTTAGACTACAGTCAGTGCTGGGTGTCCGGCTTTTCGTTTGGTGCTTTAATTTGTATGCAGTTGATTATGAGAAGACCCGAGGTTAACAATTTCATAGCTATTTCACCTCAACCTAACGTATATGACTTTTCTTTTTTGGCTCCTTGCCCTACATCTGGACAAGTTGTGTATAGTGATAGTGATGAATTAGTGACAAAAGAAAGTATTGATGAACTTGATAATAGAATTAAAAACCAAAAAGGTATTGAGGTAATTTTTACAAAAATTAAAGATTCAAATCATTTTTTTAAAGATAGAGAAGATGATCTATCTAAAGAAATTAAAAAATATATTAAAGAAAAAACTGCTCTTATTTAAACTTTACTAATCGTCCGCCTATCATTGGTTTTGATACTCCTGTTGTTTGGGGGAATGAAATAGGTTTTTGTAAAAAGGATCTGATTGCAAGATAGGCAAAAGCTTGGGATTCAATAAAATCTCCATTTATTTTATATTCATCAATACTGCGTGTTGGGATATTACTTATTTGTTTGATTCTTTCAAAGATATATTTATTTTTTCTACCACCACCACATAGAATAATTTCTTGAGGTTTATGTAAAAAAAAATCTAATGCTTTTACTATAGTTAGTGAAGTTAATTCAGATAGTGTTGCAATAGAATTTTCTAAACTAATGCCTCTTACAGTTTTTAAATTAAAGTCATTTACATCTAAAGATTTTGGTGGTGGAGAGTCAAAATATGGATCACTTAAATAATTATCTAAAATATTTTTATCTATATTGCCCTTAAGTGCCAGTTCACCGTTATTGTCAAATTGCTTTTTATTATTAGATTTTAATTGTAACAGTTTATCTATTAAAAAATTTCCCGGTCCTGAATCAAAACTTATTAATTTATTTTTTTTATTTAAGTAGGTTAAATTTGATATTCCACCGATATTTACAAAGACTACTGGCATTTTTAATTGAATTTTTTTCTGTAGTAGACTGTGAAATATGGGAACCAAAGGGGCACCATGACCTCCATTTAACAAATCATTTTCTCTAAAACTATAAATAACATTTAATCCCGTTGACTCTGATAGAATTTTTGCGTTACCTAACTGTTTAGTTTTTTTACTCTGAAAACTGTGAAAAATAGTATGACCGTGAAAACCAATTAGATGGATGTCAGATTTTTTTAATTTAAATTTTTTAATGATTGAGTTTACGGCTACAGAATGAAGAAAAGTAATCTCATTCTCAAGTATGGTTATTTCTTTCTTGTAAATTTTTAAATCTAGAACTTTATCTATTTTTTCTTTTAGTTGTCTAATTTTAAATCTGGTTTTTTCTTCGTACGGGAAAAAATAATCCCCGATTAAATTTGCTATGTCCTCTCCATCAGACTCAATAATTGATGCATCTATACCATCGGATGAGGTTCCGCTCATTAACCCTATTGCTGTAATTAGTTTTTTCATTAATAATTATTTTATTTATAACTATTATTGTGTAAAAGTAATTTCAAATCAAATTATCTATGAAAAATAACTTTATAAATGAAATTACTTTAAGAGGTTTTTTTCACCAATGTACAGATCAAGACAAATTAACAATTTTAAGTAATCGTAAATCTATTAAGGTTTATATTGGTTTTGATTGCACTGCTTCGAGTTTACATGTTGGTAGTTTATTGCAAATTATGTGTCTGAGACTATTGCAAAAATATGGCCACCAACCGATTGTTTTACTTGGAGGTGGCACAACACTAATAGGAGATCCTTCGGGAAAAGACGCTACTAGAAAAATTCTAGATGAAAAAATAATCAATAAAAATATAGCTAAAATAAAAAAAGTGTTTGAGAAATTATTGAATTTTACTGATGACAAAACTAAGCCAATATTCGTAAATAATGCTGAATGGTTAAATGAATTACATTATATAGATTTTTTAAGAACAATTGGAAAGCATTTTACTATTAATAGGATGTTAAGTTTTGATAGCGTAAAGTTGCGCCTAGAAAGGGAGCAATCTCTTAGTTACATGGAATTTAATTATATGATTTTACAAGCTTATGATTTTTATAAATTAAATGAAAAATATGATTGTGATCTACAAATGGGTGGTTCCGATCAATGGGGTAACATTGTTAATGGTGTAGAGTTGATAAGAAAAATTAATCAAAGAGAATCCTTTGGTCTTACAACGCCTTTAGTAACGCTTGCATCAGGAGCAAAAATGGGGAAAACTGAGAATGGCGCTATCTGGTTAGACGAAGAGCTCTTATCGCCCTACGATTACTGGCAGTTCTGGAGAAATACTAATGATAGTGATGTTAAAAAATTTCTAAAATGTTTTACTGAAATTGATATTGATGAGTTGGATAAAATATCAAATATGGAAAAAAATATTAATAATTTAAAAATATTATTAGCTAATGAAGCCACAAGAATTTTACACGGTAAAGAGAAAGCTGATGAAGCAGAAAAAACAGCAAAAGAAACATTCGAAGGAAAGGGATTTGGTAAAAATTTACCAGAATATTTAATTGATAAATCTCAATTACAAAACGGAATAAATATAATTGAACTTCTAAATAATAACAAAATTATGAATTCTAAAAGTGAAATTAGAAGAGCAATTAATGAAAAAGGTATAAAAATAAATGATAAGCTAATTAAAAGTGAAAAAGAAATTATTGAACTTAAGGATTTTAATGAAAATAATTGTATTAAAATTTCACATGGAAAAAAAAAACATTTTATAATTAAATTAAAATAGAGGTTATTCTTTCTTAATTTTTTCTAAAGCTCTTATAATAAATCTGGGCGTTATGGTCTTTAATGGGTTAACGGTGGTTTTAATCTTACCCGGTGTACCTTTCATTTTAAAGCTGACACCAAAAACGCCTTCCCCAACTTTATTGCCAACTAATACATTCCCTACTAAAGGAATTTTTGAGACTAAAAGATTCAAAGTTTTAGCAGGTACCAATGTTCCACTAAGACTTAATAAACTTGTATTTTTCTCTACATACCCTTCCATCTGTAAAGAAACACTAGTGCCTAAAGCTAAAATTTCTTCAATTGTGGTTAATTTTGCATTGTTTTGAAAATTAACTTCTAGGACATTAAAACTCATGCCTTGTCCAGACAATAGATCTGCGAAACCATTCAAATCAGCTAGAGTTAATAGTTTTGCAAATGAAGGCGCTCTTACAAGTTTAAAATTTTCAATCGTGAGTTTCGAGGCAGAACCTTTATCATCAATTATAGACTTGTATAATAATTTTCCTTCTTTTATTCCTTCAAAAAAATTATAGTCTCCGAGAAGAGCTTGGGGCACATCTGAATAAACTTCAAGAATTTTTTTATTATTTAAATCTGTTTTCATGGAAATGTCTAAATGCTTACCTTGAGAAAAATCACTTTTAGCAGAAATTTTATTAAACTTACCTTTCTTGATAGAGCCGATTAAATAAAAGTTTTTTAATGGTATTTTAGATTTGGTTGTTAAATTTTCTAATTTTATTTCTATTACATTGTTAAAATTTTTAAATGGGTTAAATTTAGTGTCTGATGATAATAGTTTCAGTAAAAGTGTAGAATCATAACTTTTACCAGAAATAAATATTTTTTTTCCAAAATTAATCTTAAGATTATTATTTTCTTTGTTTTTATCAAACGTTAATAAATTAATACTGGTAATTTTTTCAACCTCATTTTTGTTGTTGAGAATTAATCCTTTGATCAAAATAGAGTTTTTGTCTTCTGTAAATTCAATTGACTTAAAAAAAAACTTATTATTTTTTAGGCTAAACTCACTTTTAATATTACTTTTTTTTTGTGAATTCGTTTCAAAATTAATTATATCTAAGAAAAAATTTTCACTAAGATCTAAATCAATTAAGTAATTTTGATTATTTTTTTTTAAGTTATTTGTGATTTTAAATTTTTTATAATTAGATGCATCTGTGCTATACATGCCATCAAAAATTAACAAGTTATTATTTTTTTTATTAAGATTTATTTTAAATTTTGTTTTTTCAAATAAAATTTGATTTATAAGTTTTTTAGTAAATTTTTTTTTTAAAATTATTTTAGATTTTATTATTTCACCATTAGATTTGTATTTATAATCAATAACTTTAAAACTATTATCTATTTTTAAACTGAACTCATGTATCAACGAACCTTTTATTTTAATTTTATTATCTTTAAAAAATCTTACTTTTTCTAACAATTTACTTATGTGTTTTTCGTTTAGATTAAATTGTGAATTAAACTTACCTTTAATCTCGGTATCTTCTTTTCTTTGAAGATCAATTGATCCGTTAGATATTAAGATTCCATCATAATTAGCATTGATTGAATTAATTAGCGTTAAGTTTTTATCTATAATAAAATTAAAATTTAAATTTTTTATTACAAGATTATTTTTAATTTTAACGTTAACTTCTTTAATTGTTCCGTTCATTTTATAGTCAGTAACCTTGAAGTCTTTATCTATATTTAAATCAAATAATGCCTTTTCCACCTCTCCTTTCGTTAGGTTGTTGAGTAAATATGTCTTAAAATTTGATGGTTTAATACGAATAGCAATTTTTTTTATTTCTTTAACTTTAAATTTTTGAATTCTAAATACTATTTGGTTTATGTTAATGTTTGATTTTAAAATTTCACTAACTTTTAAGTAAATTTTTATTTCTGTTATTGGAATTTTTAAATCTTGATATGTAATTTTTGGATTTTTAGTAATTAAAAATAATTGAAATGTTTTTAAATCTAATTTAATTTTAATTTTTTCTAATCTTAATTCGATTTTAGGATCTTTTTTTTCAACCTCTTTAGAAACAAAATTGTTAAATCTTGCTGTTTCGAGCCCAATAGTTGACAAATAAATGACTGCTGTAACAAATATAAATAAAATTATTAAAAAAATTGAATATAAAAAATTTTTCATTATGACTTAAATACGTTACCTTCGATGAACTGGTCTAAATTGCCATTTAATACATCGTCAGGATTTGTACTTTCAATTCTAGACCTTAAATCTTTCACTAGTCTGTAGGGCTGTAGAACATACGAGCGTATTTGGTGTCCCCATCCAATATCAGTTTTTGTACTTATATTTTTTTGTTCTTCTTCCTCTCTTTCTTGTATTGCATGTTCGTAAAGTCTTGCTTTTAATATTTTGTAGCATGTCTCTTTGTTTTTATGTTGAGATCTCTGATTCTGACACTGCACGACAATTTTTGTTGGTTTGTGTGTTATTCTTACGGCACTATCTGTAACATTTACGTGCTGTCCACCAGCTCCACTTGATCTGTATGTGTCGATTCTTAAATCTTTTTCATCTATTTTAATATCTATTTCTTCATCTATTGAAGGGTAGACCCACACACTCGCAAAACTTGTATGTCTTCTCGCTCCGCTGTCAAAAGGAGATATTCGAACCAGCCTGTGCACTCCAGACTCTCTTTTCATTAATCCATATAGATATTCACCTGTTACCTTTAAGGTTGATGATTTAATTCCTGCTTCATCTCCTTTGTGTTCGCTTATGATTTCACATTTGAATGATCTTTTGTCAAACCACTTTAAATACATTCTTCTTAACATTTCCGCCCAATCTTGACTTTCTGTGCCTCCTGCACCGGCGTGGATTTCTAGATAAATATCTAAAGTATCGTTTTCTCCGGAAAGGAAACAATTGATTTCAGTTTTTTTAATTATTTGACTTATTTCTTCAATCTTGTCTACGCAATCTGACATAATCTCATCATTAGATTCTTCTTTGGCTAGATCATAAATATCTTTAAGATTTTCTAACTCTTTTTGTGATGCATGAAACATGTCAAAAACTGAATCTAAGTGCTTCTTTTCTTTCACAACTTTTTTAACTTTGTTGTTGTCTTTCCAAAAATTATCTTTTGCAATAATAGAGTTTAAGTTTTTTAATTTAGATTCAATTTGGTTGGCCTCAAAGATACCCCCAGATATTTTTTAATGCTTTTTCAGCTGAGCTTATTTTTAAATCTAATATTTCCATTAATAAAATTGTCTAAACTTAATCAAACTATCATAGTTAGTATTTTTACCTAAACTATTATCTTTCATTCTGTTTAAATCTCTTAACTTAAATGCCTCTACTATAGAATCTTTATTGGTAAAATTTTCTTTTTTGCCAGTATTATAATTTATTGCAGCAAAAAATATTTCTTCTGGAATTAAAAATGGCTTAAGGTCATCTTTATGTAAAGCTTGTTTGATAAATTTTTTAAATATAGGTAAAGCTGCTTTAGCTCCAGTTTCATATTTGCCAAGAGTTTTTGGATTGTCAAATCCAATATAGACTCCTATTACTAGGTTAGATGTAGAGCCTATAAACCAAGCGTCATAATTATCATTTGTAGTTCCTGTTTTTCCTGCAAGCGGAATGTTTAAATCTCTAAGCCTTTTCCCTGTTCCCCTTTGAATCGTCCCTTCTAACATTGATAAAACTTGATAGGCAGTTTCTTTGCTTAGAACTTGCTGGTGGTTGTCTTTAATAAAAGGAAGTAAAATTTCAGATTCTGAATACCTGTCACAGCCAGAACACTCTCTATTATCTGAGTTAAAAATAGTTTTCCCTCTTCTATCTTGAATTCTTTCAATTAACACAGGATTTACTTTTTTTCCCCCATTAACAAAAGTTGTGTAAGCATTTGTAATTTGAAGCAAAGTTGTTTCTGCCGAACCTAAAGAGACAGATAATAACTCAGGTATTTTATCGTAGATATTTAGTTTTTTAGATAAATCTAAAATTTTTTTTATACCTATGTCTTGAGCAATTCTAACTGTCATTAAATTTCTTGAATACTCAATTCCTTTTCTTAATGTAGTCGGACCATAAAACTCTTTTCCATAATTCTCTGGCTTCCAATTTTTTAAACCAACACCTTGTGCGGCAATAAATGGCGCATCTAAAACTATAGAGTTAGGAGAAAAATTATTTTCTAAAGCGGCTGCATAAACAAAAGGCTTAAAGGCAGATCCCGGTTGTCTTTTTGCTTGTGTGGCTCTATTAAATTCACTTGATTCAAAGCTAAAACCACCAACTAAAGCTTTTACTTTTCCGTTATAAGGATCTATTGCAACAATAGCTCCATTTACTTCTGGGTACTGTTTCAGTTCCCATCTTTTATTTAAATTTTTACTTACAAAAATAACATCATTAACTTTAAATGAATCGTAAATATTTTTTTTTATTGCCCATTTTAAATTAACAAATTGAATTTTACCTTGTGTTTTTTTATTTACAGTACTAAATTTAATTTCTTCGTCGTTTACTTCTGTTATTTCAGCATATTTCCATCTTAAACTTGAGTCTATTTTTTTTTCTTTTAAAGTTTGTTGCCAGTTTTTTTTAAGTTTTGTATTTAACACCGGTCCTCTCCAACCATATCTTTTATCGTAGGACTCGATGCCAGATCTTAAAGCTGTTAAAGCATGTAGTTGATAATCTACGTCAAGTGATGACTTTATAGACAGACCTTCAGCGTACAATTTATCAAAACCATAATTATCTTTGATAATTCTTCTTATTTCTTCGGTGTAATAATTTGCTTCTTTAAGTAATTTAATTTTTCTTTTTTTTAAAATAATTTTTTTTTTTTTATATTTTTTTAAATCATTATTGTTAATAAAATCATTCTCATTTAAGTTTTGTAAAACTAAATTTCTTCTCAATTTTGCTTCATCGTAATATCTAAATGGATTATATTTACTCGGTGCTTTCGGTAGAGCGGCCAACAAGGCTGCTTCTGGATAGTTTAATTCTTTAACTGATTTATCAAAATATTCAAGACTAGCTGCCGCAATTCCGTATGTACCTTCCCCAAGGTAAATTTGATTTAAATATAGTTCTAAAATTTTTTCTTTTTTGTAGGCCTTCTCAATTCTAAAAGCTAAAATTGCTTCTTTTATTTTTCTTTTTAATGAAATTTCATTTGTTAATAGAAAATTTTTTGCGACCTGTTGTGTTATCGTTGATGCGCCTTCTAATCTTTTATCCTGAGCAATATTTTTAAAATTTTTTAGAACAGCTCTAATTATCCCTTTTGGGTCTATGCCCGGATGGTTGAAAAAATTTTTATCTTCAGCTGATAAAAAAGAATTTATTACTAACGTTGGTATGGAGTCGTAAGGTATGAATATTCTTTTTTCAATTGCATATTCTGCAATTAAAGTACCGTTTTCTGCGTACACCCTGCTAGAAACCGGTGGTTCATAACTTTCTAATTTTTTATAATCTGGTAGACCTGAGGAAAAATACCATAAAGCTGAAAATGCCAAAAAAAATAAAGATGAAATAACAACAATAAGTGCTTTAATTAAAAAATTAAAATGATTAAACATGAATATAATCAAGTAAAAACTTAAATTTTGGCTATCTTATGGCATGTTATATCTCTCTTAGTTAATGAAAATTGTTCAAAAATTTTGTATAGTAATTTAATGAAAAGTTTCAAACAAAATTCATCAAATTTAATCACTAAAGGAATTCTTTTAAAATGGAAAAAAATTTATACATCGACGCATCGCATCCAGACGAAACCAGGATTGTTCTTAAATCAGATAATGGAATCGAAGAATACGAGTACGAAGATAAGAATAAACTAAACTTTAAAAACAATATTTATCTTGGCACGGTAAGTAGAGTGGAGCCTTCTTTGCAGGCTGCTTTTATTAATTTTGGAAGAATAAAGCACGGGTTTTTAGCTTTTAACGACATACAATCAGACTACTATCAGATTCCTACTGAAGATAAGGAAAAATTACAAAAAGTAGAAGAAAAAATAAGAGAAGATTTAAAAAATAAAAACTTAGATGAATTGAATAATGAAAATAAATCATCAAATGGGAAAACAAATAGTGAGAATGAAAATTTAGATAAAAAAGATAATGATGATCAACTACAAGAGGAAAACATATCTCAGAATGAAGACAAAAAACGAGGAGAGGATGTAAGGGAAGATTTAAAAAGTTCTTACGGAGTAAAAAGATACAAAATCCAAGAAGTAATAAAACCTGGCCAAATTATTTTAATTCAGGTTATCAAGGAAGAGAGAGGAAATAAAGGCGCTGCTCTTACTACATTTATATCACTAGCTGGTAAGTATATGGTGCTGATGCCTAATACTGCTAAAGGTGGGGGTATATCAAGAAAAATTTTTGCGTCTGCTGACAGAAAAAAAATAAGAAATATTTTAAACGAAATAGAAATTCCAAAAAGTATGGGAGTGATTGTAAGAACTGCTGGAGCCAACAAAACAAAAAATGAAATAGAAAAAGATTTTCAAAATACAATCAAAACCTGGGATCAGGTCAAAAGTACAGCTCTAGATTCTGACGCACCCTCACTAATTTATGAAGAAGGAGATATAATAAAAAGAGCTTTAAGAGATATATACGACAATGATACTACAAATATTTATGTTGATGGAAATGAAGGTTATCAAAAAGCAAAGATATTTATAAAAGAGTTAATTCCTAAAAGTTCTAAATTCTTGAAAAAACATAAAGGAAAAATTCCCTTATTTCATTCAGTGGGTATAGAGAAAGAACTAAATAATATTTTTGACCCTGTGGTAAAATTAAAATCAGGAGGATATCTGGTAATAAACCCTACAGAAGCTTTGGTGGCTATAGATATAAATTCTGGTCAATCTATAAAAGCATCTAATATCGAAAAAACTGCTTTAAATACAAATTTAGAAGCTGCAGAAGAAATAGCAAAACAATTAAAAATTAGAGATTTGTCAGGTTTAATTGTCATAGATTTTATTGATATGATGAATTTTTTTAATAGAAAATTAGTAGAAAAGAAAATGAGAGATTCGATTAGAAAAGACCGGGCTAGAATACAAGTTGGAAGAATAAGTACTTTTGGTTTGTTGGAAATGACTAGACAAAGATTAAGAGAAGGGTCAATAAAATGGGAAACCAATTTGTCGTTGGAATCTTTTGCTTTAAAAATAGTAAAAAAATCCGAAATGCTTTCATTTACTGATAAAGTAAAAAATGTAAATGTTCAAATTCCAGAAAAAGTTAAACTTTATATTGATGACATTTTAAAAAAAGAAATTAAATATTTTAAAGATAAATATAAAATAGACATTAAATTTGCCGCAAACCCACAATTTATAATACCAGAATATAGTATAGGTTTATTAGATAAAAATAAAAAAATTGTAAATAAAATAGAAAATGTAAGTGTATCTCAAAATAACGAGAGTAAACCTGAGGATAAAAAGAAAAAAATAAAAAAAGAAGATAAAAAAAATAACAAAAGTACTTCGGAAAAGAAAAAAAAAATAGATACAAAGAAAAGTAAAAAAAAAATAGTAAGAACCTTGTGGGTAAGAAGGAAGAAAAAAGCGGCTTAAATTAAGCCTTTAGAGGGGCTGCTAGCATCAGCGTAAAATAGTTTTTTCATTCTTTTTGCTAAAAAAGCTTGTCTGCCGCAAATAACTGCGTTTTTAAATGACTCTGCCATTAAAACTGGATTTTCTGCTTTAGCAATAGCGCTATTTACAAGGACAGCGTCGCACCCCATCTCCATTGCTATTGTTGCATCGGAAGATATTCCAATACCAGCGTCCACTATTATCGGCACTTTTAAATTTTTAATTATAATTGATAAGTTAATTTTATTTTGTATTCCAAGCCCTGATCCTATCGGTGAACCTAATGGCATTATTGCAGATGCTCCTAAATGTTCGAGTTTTTTTGCCATCAATGGGTCGTCAGTACAATAAACTAAAACTTTAAAACCTTCTTTTACTAATATTTTTGTCGCTTTTAAAGTTTCAATCATGTCTGGAAATAAAGTTTCTTTATCACCTAAAACTTCTAGTTTAACCATCTTCCACCCACCCATTTCTCTTGCAAGCCTTAGTGTTCTTAAGGCTTCCTCTGCGTTAAAACATCCTGCTGTGTTAGGGAGGTATTTAATTTTTTTAGGGTCAAGAAAATCTGTAAGTAATGGTTTTTTTTTATCTAAAATATTGACTCTTCGTACGGCTACGGTAACCATATCTGCTCCGGATGCTTTAATGGCTAGGGCAGTTTCTTTAAAATTTTTATATTTTCCTGTTCCAACTATTAATCTAGATTTAAAAATTTGATTTCCAACTTTAAATGTATCTTTTTTCATAAATACTAACCGCCACCTATAAAATGAACTATTTCTATTTTATTCTTATCTTTTAGATAGGTTGATTTATATTTGTTTTGGTTTACAATTTTTCCATCTAATTCAACAGCAATTTTTTTGCTATTCATTTTATATTTTTTTAACAGCGTAAATATTGAATGTTTGTTCTTCAATTCTAGTTTACGTCCATTTAATTGTATTTTTGCCATAATTAAGATATTTAATATACTTACTTTCAAAAAAATGAAGCATAAAATTATTATTATTAACGGACCAAATCTTAATCTTTTAGGTGAAAGAGAGAAAGAAAAATATGGAAAAGTTACTCTTAATCAGGTTGAAAAAGAATGTAAAAAATTTGGAAAAAGAAACAATATTCTGATTACATTCAAGCAATCAAATATTGAAGGTAAAATTATTGACTATATTCAAGAATCAAGAAAAAGGTTTGATGGATTAATTATAAATGCAGCAGGATATACACACACATCTGTAGCTATAAGAGATGCATTAATGATATTAAAAATACCTATTGTTGAGTTACATATAACAAATATTTACAATAGAGAAAAATTCAGGCATAAATCATTATTAAGTAAAGCTGTAAGAAGTGTTATATGTGGATTTGGCACCAAAGGATATGTTCTTGCTTTAAATGGATTAAAAGAAATTATCAAAAATGAAAATAGATAAAAAATTAATTAAAGAACTTGTAGATAATTTAGATGAATTTAAATTATCTGAATTAGAGTATCAAAATGGAGAAACTAAGATTAAAGTTTCTAAAACAACAAGTGTTCCTAGTGTTAAAAAAATTTCAGAAACTATAACATCGAATAATAGTGCTATATTAGTCGATGAAGAAGGAACTAAAGTTAAATCTCCAATTATTGGTACAGCTTATCTGGCTGCTGAACCAGGTGCAAAACAGTTTATACAAATTGGAGATAAGATAAAAAAAGGTCAAACCATAATGATAGTTGAAGCTATGAAAACTATGAATCATGTCCCTGCCACGAGTGAGGGTATTGTAAAAAGTATACTAGTAAAAGATGGCCAACCTGTTGAATTTGGTCAGACTTTAATTACCTTGAAATAAATTTAATGTTCAAAAAAGTTTTAATAGCTAATAGAGGTGAGATTGCTGTTAGAGTAATTAGAGCATGTAAAGAATGGGGAATTTTAACCGTTGCAGTACATTCTGACGTTGACACAGACTCTATGCACGTAAGGCTGGCGGATGAGAGTGTTTGCATAGGGTCTCACCAACCTCAAAATAGTTATTTAAATATTGGAGCAATAATGTCAGCAGTAGACCTCACGGGTGCAGAAGCTATTCATCCCGGTTATGGATTTTTATCAGAAAATGCAAAATTTGCAGACATAGTTAACAAACATGGAATTAAGTTTATTGGACCGAGTGCAGAATTAATTAAAAAAATGGGAGACAAGATAGAAGCAAAAAAAATTGCAAAACAACATGGGCTACCAATCATCGAAGGTTCCGAAGGCGGTGTTAAAAATTATAACGAAGCACAAAAGATTTGCGCAAATATTGGTTACCCGGTTCTCATTAAAGCTGCTGGAGGTGGTGGTGGAAAAGGTATGAAAGTTGTTGAAAGAGAGTCTGAGTTAGAAAATCTTTTTTTAACAGCGAAATCTGAAGCTAAAAAATATTTCGGTAACGATGAACTTTATATAGAAAAATATTTTAAAAATCCTAGGCACATCGAAGTTCAAGTTTTATCGGGTAAAAATAGAACAGTACACCTACAGGAAAGGGATTGCTCTGTGCAAAGGCGTCACCAAAAACTGATTGAAGAAACTCCGAGTCCTGTGTTGACGGAAGAAGTAAGGTCGAAATTACTAACAAGTACCGTAAATATGGTTGAAAAACTAGGTTACGAAGGAGCTGGAACTATCGAATATATTTACGAGGATGGAAAATTTTATTTTCTTGAAATGAACACTCGAGTACAAGTTGAGCACCCAGTTACAGAAGTAGTAACAGGCATAGACATTATAAAAGAACAATTGTGGATCGCCTATACGGGTAACACAGCTTTAAAACAAAGTGATGTCAGTCCGAGGGGCCATGCTATAGAATGCAGAATAAATGCAGAAAACCCATCAAAAAATTTTCAACCTAGTCCTGGCGTAATATCTGTTTGCCATTTACCCTCTGGTTTCAGAACAAGAGTTGATGGGGCAATATTTCAAGGCTGTAAAATAACCCCATACTACGACAGTTTAATAGCAAAACTAATATGTCATGGAAGAAATCGAGAGGAAGCTATTCAAAGAATGAAAAGATCTTTAGATGAATTTGTGATTGAAGGCATCGATACAACTGTTGATCTTCATAAAAAGCTTATCTCTCATAAAAAATTTATTAGTTCAGACTTTGACACTAATTGGTTGGCTAAAGAAAAAATTATTTAAACATTGTCACAGCTAATAAGCCAAAAATCATACACTGGGTGATCTAAAGGTCTTAATGTTGTACTGGAAGAAAAAGTCCAACCGTTAAAAACAAAAACTTGATTATTGATATTCTCTGAAAGATCTTTAATTTGAATATAAGCTGTATGACCAGGTTCTGTTGGTGATTTTATACTTCCGCACTGTAATGCTTTTATTTCTAGCATTCCGAATCTTTTTGTTTCCCCTAATAGGATTTGAAGATCAGAGGTTTTTGCAGTAATTTTATCTAATGCTACAATGTTAACTCGTATTTCTTTACTTTTAATTTCTATTATTTTTTTTTTTTTTAATTCTATTTTTTTGCTATCTACAATATTTTTACTTTCTGTCTCCCCTTTTATAAAATTAGACTCAGGGTTTTCAAGATTAGTTAATGGATCTTTGATTATTTTCTCTTCTGAAAGTGTAATAGTAAAAAAATTTAACAAGAGTAAAAAAAAAATAAATTTAATTTTTCCAGGTATCATATTTTTTTTTAATTTTATTAAATTTAGATATAAAATTTGGCTTGTATGAATTAACTGTGCCTGTTTGATTCTCTAAGTGTTCTTTTTGCCAAAGATATTTTTTTTTTTTTAAAGGTGGCTCGTTAATTGTATGATGCATCCATAAAAACCATTCTGAAGTTATTTTCGATGCTTCTACGTTATCTTGATAGACTACCCATCTTTCATCTTTTTTACTCTTGTAATATTTGTTGCCATAATTATCTTTTCCAATAAATTTTCCGAAAAAAAGAGTTTTTAAAAATGTTCCAAGGGTTTGCTTGTGCCACCAGGTAAAAATTTGTTTTGTGTTTATCATAATTTTAAATTCACACACTCTATGGGTGTATATTAATTTCTAGACACTTACTATATTTGATATATATCTTCAATTAGATTGATTCCAAAAAATTTATAATGAAAAAATTCATAGTCGAAACATATTACACATGTACATTTAAAACTGTTCATGCTCTTGATGTGCTAAATGACGTTGAGCTATCTAAAATTGACAGTAGAAAGGATGGTGAGGTTGAGGTAATTGAGGTTAAGCTTAATAATAGAAAGACTAGGAAAACAGGTGATAAAAGTAAGCCTAATGAAAAAAAAATACAAAGAACTGATGAACTTTCAAAATCTGTGGCAACACAAAATATAAATAACACTCCTGTTAATAAGGATGTTTTGAGTAACAAAGTAAAAAGTCATGTAGAAAAAAGATTTAAAATGCCCGATAGAAGAAAAGGTTACATCCAAAAAGCGCAGATTGGTAACCACAAAGTTTATTTACATACAGGTGAGTACAATGATGGAAAAATTGGTGAAATTTTTATTGATACGAATAAAGAAGGTGAGTTAGTTAAAGCTATGATGAATAATTTTGCTATAGCTATATCTCTAGGCTTGCAATACGGAGTGCCTTTAGACGAGTATGTCGATGCATTTATTGATACTAAATTTGAACCATCAGGCAATGTCGATGGTAATGACAGAATTTTAAGCGCTACCTCTATACTTGACTACGTTTTCAGAGAGCTAGCTATATCATATTTAGGTAGAGAAGAGTTAGCACACACGCCTTCTATTGCTAGCACAGCAGATTTAAGCGATGGTGATACCGACGATAAGTTCCTAAAAATAGTAAAAAACATTACTTCTAAAGGTTTTGTTAGAAGTAATTATGAAGAAAAGCTTGTAGATTTAAGCGATATTAGAATTAATTTAAAAACTAAGAATTAATTTTTTTATCTACTTTTAAGCTAAGTTCTTTGAGTTGTTTTTCGTTCACCTCTGCTGGTGCTCCCATTAAAAGATCTTGTGCATTTTGATTTAGAGGAAAAAGTGTTACTTCTCTAATATTTTTTTCGTTTGCAAGCAGCATGACAATTCGATCTAAGCCTGGTGCTATACCGCCATGGGGTGGTGCCCCATAACTAAGTGCATTAATCATTCCACTAAATTTTTTATCTACTTGCTCTTTGCTGTATCCAGCTATTGAAAATAGTTTATACATAAGTTCAGGTGAATAGTTTCTTATTGCCCCAGAAGAAAGTTCTATTCCATTGCATACGATATCATATTGATATGCTTTAATTTCTAAAGGTTTTTCAAAGTTTATTTTTTTAATATTTCCTTGTGGCATTGAGAAAGGATTGTGACTAAACTGAATTTTTTTGGTTAAATCATCTTCTTCAAACATTGGGTAATCAACAACCCAACAAAATGCAAATATGTTGTCATCTATAAGATTTAAATCATTTGCAATTTTTTCTCTTGCTAATGAAGAAATTTTTTCAACATCGTTTATCTTTCCACAGGCAAAAAATATACTGTCACCTACTTCAGCTGAAGTAATTTGCATTATTTCTTTTAAAGCGTTTACTTTGAAAAATTTACCTATAGGGCCTTTTGCTGATATTTCTTTATCTTTTTCTATCGTTAAGTAAGCGAGTCCTGAAGCCCCCTGTTCTTTAGCCCATTTATCAATATTATCAAAAAAACTTCTTGGTTTGTCTTTGGTTTGTTTCGTTACAATACATCTGACTTTTGATCCAGATTTTACAAGCTTTTTGAAAATTTCAAAGGAAACATCTTCTTTTGTAAATATATTTGTTACGTCGTGTATCAATAGCGGATTCCTTAGGTCTGGTTTGTCTGAGCCATATTTAAGCATTGCTTCTTCATAAGGAATTCTTGGGAATTTTTCATGCATGAGTTTCTTTGGTGAAAACTTTTTAAATAAATTGATTATTAGTTTTTCAACAACTTCAAATACATCTTCTTGTTCAACGAAAGACATCTCTATATCAAGTTGGTAAAACTCACCAGGGCTTCTGTCTGCTCTTGCGTCTTCATCTCTAAAGCACGGAGCAATTTGAAAATACTTGTCAAATCCTGAAACCATAATTAATTGTTTGAACTGTTGTGGTGCTTGAGGTAGTGCATAAAATTTTCCAGGATTTAATCTACTTGGTACTAAAAAATCTCTAGCACCCTCAGGGCTAGACGATGTTAGAATTGGGGTTTGAAACTCTAAAAAGTTTAATTTTGACATTTCACTCCTTATGAATGAAATAACTCTCGATCTTAGAATAATGTTTTCATGCATTTTAGTTCTTCTAAGATCTAAGTATCTATATTTTAATCTAATATCTTCAGGGTAGTCTTGTTCCCCGAATACAGGCATGGGGAGCTCTTTGGCTTCTGATAAAATATCAATGCTTTCAATATTGATTTCAATTTTTCCTGTTTTAAGATCTTTGTTTTCTGTTCCGCTCTCTCTGTTTTTTACAATACCAGAAACGCTTATCACTGACTCAGGTTTAAGATTTTCTAATTCCTTAAAATATTTATTATTATTTTCGATAACACACTGACTTATTCCAAAGTGATCACGTAAATCTATAAAGAGTAAGTTTCCATGGTCTCTTTTACGATGAAGCCATCCAGATAAAAGAACTTTTTTTCCAGAATCAGATTCTGTCAATTCAGAGCAATTATGTGATCTATATATATTCATTACTTATTTAATGCTTTTTTTATTAGATTAATATTAATTGATTTTCCAGTAGATAAGGAAAGAGAATCTAATTTATCAATTAAATCAGATATATCTTCGTAAGACCTGTTAGTATTTTTTAAAATATACTCTAATAATTTAACTTCTATTTTAACTTGCTTATCTGAAAAATTTTTGGTTAAAATTACTCTGATTAAATCATCTGTTGGCAAGTCTATTCCTACGTCTATAAAGTTATCAAATCTTGATTTTAAATCATTTAGAACAACAGTCGATATTTTAATAGATTTTATAGAATTAATAATTACATACTGGTTGGATTGAAAGCTTTGATTTAACAGTGAATAAAATAATTTTTCTTCAATATTGTTTGAATAATCGTCAATGATTAAGCATTCTTTTAGTTTAATATGCGGTAAAGAATTATTACTTAACTCCGAAGCTTTAACAAAAAAGGAATTGATCTTTTTTTTAAAAATATTTGCTAAGTGTGTTTTGCCGCAGCCAGATGGTCCAAAAATATTTATATATCTACTAGGCCATTTTGGCCAACTTTCAATTAATTTATAGGCATCAAAGTTATTAGCTGAGACATAAAAATCTTTCTCAAAGTAATTAGCTTTAAATGGAAATTTAAAAATTAACTGTGTCATTTATCTAATTTTAATTTCCAAACATTGTCTATTATTTGCACATTTATTTTTTTTTCAATAAACTTATCTTTTATTTTACTTACCTTGCCTCTATATTTAATTCTTATTTTTGAATACTGGTTTGTCATTTCCAAAACTGA